>Ga0180219_1000044_pt1 | contig 200398 bp, 153 predicted proteins | sample eDN3rd30CBELigMG_FD_151338 | JGI IMG/M metagenome (GOLD analysis project Ga0180219, IMG submission 151338) | Enriched Miracle-Growth compost microbial communities from Emeryville, California, USA - eDNA 3rd pass 30_C BE-Lig MG (version 2)... ...
CTCTCGATGGTTTCCGGATCGAGGTAATCGGCGTTGCTCTCCACCCCGTCTACCAGGATGAGCGGCCGAGTATCGCTGGATATCGACCCAACACCCCGTATCCGCCAGGTTTGTGTAGCCCCCGGCTCGCCGCCGAAACTATTCAGATTGATGTTCATGTTGGGTGAGGCACCCTGGAGCAGCAGGGAAACGTTGGGTGCCGGACGATTGGCCAGCTGCTCGCCCGAAACCACATCCACGGCGCCGGTCAGATTAACTTTTTTCTGGACGTCGTAACCAACCACCACTACCTCATCCAATTCGCTGAGCGATGCTTTCATGGCCGCATTGATAACGGACAACCCTCCAACGGGTATTTCCTGTGGATCAAATCCCAGGATGGTAAATATCAATGTACTTTCCCGATTGGGTACCGTGATTTGATAATTGCCCGCCTCATCCGTCGTGACCGCCGATGACGTGCCTTTGACGGTCACCGTAGCGCCCGGTAAGGGGTTAGCTGCTTCATCGGTTACGCGCCCCCGAACCTGCGACTGCTGTACTGCGCTTTCCGGTCCCTTTAACCGGTTCGCTGTGATTCGTCCCGTCTTGCGCGAAATGATAATCGTTTCATCCTCGAGGGTCCAGGAAAGGGGCAAATCTTTCAGCAGCATATCCATCGCTTTCGCCACCTCGGCATCAGCAATGTTTACACTTACTTTTGTATAGGCTACATCTTTACCCCGAAAGAAAAAAAGGAAGCCCGTTTGGGCCTGCACTTGTTGCATGGCGGCGTCAAGGGAAATGTTTCGGACCTGCATCGATACACGCTGGGCGTACGTAGATGCAGTGACCTGAAATACCGTCAATACGGTTAGGAAAATTGCCAACTTCATAATCAGCAACAATTGGTAAGTCAAAGGTTTTTGCAAACCTTTAACACATAAGTAAAAATTCATAAGTTTGTAGCGTTTGGGTGTGCTATTAAATGGTTAACTAATCCTTGGTTTACAATTCGATAGGCGTACCCCAACAGTTACCGGATAGTGTCGCAACCACTATTCGGTTTTTTATGGGATCCGTACCGTCTCGTCTGATTAAGTCTTTGTCCTTTTCATACGGTTAGCTATTAAAGGGTTAATAAAATTGTTAACTATGTTGTTGACGGTTGTAATTACGGAAGTACCGTCAGTTTAATCCTATTATTCTCGTTTGTAATCCGGCAATTCAATCCACTCTTTTCCAGAATCGACAACACTTTATTCAGGTTGTTATCTCGCTTGATTTTCCCAAAGAAATACATTTCGGATACCGATTCGTCGTACGCAACGTCCAAATTATACCATCTGCTTAGCTGCCTCATCGCATCCGTTAAGCTTGTCTCCCGAAAACTGAAAAAACCCGCTTTCCAGTCTGTATAAGCCCTAACATCAACCTGTTTTACCTGTAGCACATCACCACGTAATGTTGCCTGCTGATTGGGGGATAATTGGAGGGTTTCATTATCCGAGCTTACGCGCACACTGCCCGTCACCAGCGTCGTCTTCGTTTCTGGGTCATCAGCATACGCCGAGATATTAAATTCGGTGCCCAATACCTCAACCACTTGATTTTGTGTATGTACCAGAAAAGGAATTTTCTGTGAATCGGTGAGCGTGCGCGCTTCATTCACATCAAAATACGCTTCGCCTGCAAGTTGCACTACGCGCTCTTTGCCTTCAAAACGGCTTGGGTAACTAAGAGTAGAGGCCGAATTGAGCCAAACCCTGCTGCCATCGGGCAGCGTGATCTGATATGTGCCGCCTTTCGGAGTCGTAAGTTGTAAGTTGTAAGTCTTTGGCCCTGCCTGCGGTTTATCTTCCCGACTTTCACCTTCAGACTCCGAATCGATTACCAAACTTCCATCCAAGTACGTAATCGCTTCCCCGACAATAATTCCAGCTTGCGCTTCGCTCAAATCAATCGCCTGGCCATCGGCCAATGTAAGCGTGGCACGGTTGGTACCTGGTGCAATTTCTGCTGCATTGACGGTATTAGCTTGGGGTCTTATCCGTCCGTTCGACCAGTTGGCTATTGGGTCTGCAGCAAAAATCAAGGCAGCGGCTACCGCTGCGATGAGAATAGCCGCCGCGTACGGCGAGCGTATGATCACCCACGGAATCCGGCGCCAAATCGGGCGGCGTTCTACCGGCTGTGTTGCGTCCCAAACACGCTTATGGACGTTGCCTGCGATTTCATGGGCTATCGGTGGTATTTCCGGATTTGCTGCGTCATGACGGATCATGTACTCCCTAATAGCTGCAGCCAACCGGGCGTCATCATCCGGATGACCGAAATATTCGTAGAGACGCTGCACATCCGCAGCGGAGCAGCGGTTATCCAGGTATCGTTCCAAAAGTACATATAGATCTCTTTCCATTGCCGAGTTGGGTCTTATTACGAAAAAAGCATTCAAAAAGAGCGGACAGATGCCCGTAGGTCTTCTAGAGAGCTGAATATTTATATCCCGTATCGCAAAGTATGGTTACCATATTTTTAGTTTCCGGATTGGATTGCAAAAATTTAATGGCGGCAGCAACATTTGCTCCTGCCGAAAAACCAACAAACAACCCTTGTTCTTGACTTAATTTGCTTGTCATTTCTCCCACTTCTTCATCGGTAACCGTTATGATTTCGTCTGCCAACTCTTTTTCCCAGTGTGGAGGAACGAAGCCGTAGCCTGTTCCCTGAATGATATGTTTTGGGGATTTGATGGTTCCCTTTTTCAGAATTGCCGTATTTTCAGGTTCAACCGCTATACATTTTACATTGGGATTTTTCTCTTTTAAGAATTTTGAAGTTCCCACAAACGTTCCGCCGGTTCCAACTACCGCAACGAATGCTTCAATTTCTGGCAAATCATTCCAAATTTCTTGACCTGTGGTGTTATAATGCGCTAAGACACAGGAAGGATTATTAAATTGGTCAACATAAAAAGCATTGTTTTCTTTTGCATATTGTTTGGCAACCTGTGCTGCGTATTCAATATCTTTTCCGGTAACCATTCCCGGTACTCCATCAACCTGCTTGGTTAAAAATACTTCTGCGCCAAGGGCTTTTAAAATTTTTCGTCTTTCGGAGCTATTTCCCTCTGACATGACTGCTAAAAATGGGTTGCCAAATTGCTTGCAAACAACCGATAGACCCGCTCCCATATTTCCACTTGTCATTTCCACAACAAGTTGTCCTTTTTTGAGTTCGCCTTTCGCATAAGCGTCTTTAATGATTTGATACGCCGCCCTGTCTTTTACACTTCCCCCTGGTTGAATATATTCAAGTTTAGCATACAGGGTTTGGTTAGTAAGCAATTTATCTAAAACAACTAAGGGGGTGTTATTTATAAGCCCCAATGTTCCTTTTTTTATCATGACCGTTTCGTCTCTTTCCAACGTTGGACCGGGGTCTTTTATCTCCCCCTTTATCTACTAATACACCGATACATGGAAAAATAGCACACCCACCCTGAAAAAAAAATGATTTTTTTTGCTATCGGTGTAAAAGTGCCGATAATAACGCCAGCGTACTGAGCAATTTGGGGTTCAGCAGCGTTTCCAGTTTTTTATTGGCACGCTGGATCAGGTGGTTGATGGCCGAGTGGCTTATCGCCAATTCCTTACTGATTTCTTTATAACTCTTCCCTTCGATCTTATGTAACACGAATACCTGCCGTTGCCTGGGCTCCAATTGGGAGAGCGCCTGCTGGAATTGATCATATTCTTCCTGCGCCACAACTTTTTCCTCGATATGGACGTAGCCCACTGACCCTTGTGTACGCAGTTGTGTCTGCATGCGGGCCTCACGCAGTTGTTTTCGAAGCGAGTTGCTTGCCAAGTTGGCTGCTATTGTAAATACAAAAGCAATGAATGCATGGTCAATCTTGATCGTCTGTCTCGCAGCCCATACCCGTATAAAGGTATCCTGCAGTAAATCTTCTGCAGTGTCCTGAGAACGGGTAAGCCTCAATAAGATCGCCGCAACCCGATGGGCATACCTATTGTACAGGGTATCAAACGCATCGTGATCTCCATCGCGCAGCCTAAGCAATAAGTTCTTTTCATCGGCCGGAAGCATCGGTTCCATTCCTTGGCACAGTTAGTCACCCAAAGTTAGAAAACTGAAGTGGTATTTGGAAATCTTTCCATAGCGTGCACGACAGATTCTGCCCTTGCGCTCGAAGCAGGCCTTTACGGGTTAAATAGCGCACGCCAAGTCACAAAGGTGCTAAGAAAAGCCACTTCTCGGCTTTGGCTATTGCATGCCCAACACGCTTTCGTCGTCTAAAAACAGTACTGCATTGGGATGTGTTCGCAATATCGTGGATGGAAATAAAGTGCTGATTTCCGCGTTGACCGTATATCGAACGGCCGAAACCTTGTTTTTTCCTGGCACAACACAAAAAACGGCAGGCGCTGCCATTAACGCAGGAATGGTAAGCGTCAGTGCATGTGTGGGTACCTGGTCCAATTCGGCGAAGCAACCGTCGTTAACCTGCTGTTGCCGGCAGGCTACATCAAGGTCAACAACTTTAACCCATACATCATCTTCAAAGTTAGCCACATGCGGATCATTAAACGCAATGTGGCAGTTTTCTCCGATCCCCATACACACGATATCTGTAGGATACTGCGCTAGCAAATCTGTATATCGCTTGCATTCTTCCTCGATGTTTGCCGCATTCCCGTTAAGATAATTAATTGAGCGGAAAGGCACTTTGGCAAACAACCTTTCGCTGAGAAACTGGCCAAACCGCTGGGGTGCATTTTCGGGCAGCCCAATGTATTCGTCCATGTGAAACGCATTGATCCGGCCCCATTCAATCCCATTCTGTCCGGTAAGCGCATCCAAGAATTCATTCTGTGAAGGCGCTGCAGCAAAAATTATATTTACGGCTTCCTGTTGACCAAGAAGTTCCTTTATCCGGCCTGTTGCCGCATCGGCAGCTGCCCTACCCATCGAGGGGCGGTCATCAAACTGAGCTACCGTTAATAAGTCGATCTTATTCGTTGTCATTTTCGTTTAACTGGTAATCTTTTGCTCAGCCACGTTTGTTGGAATCCGCTCATCGGAACTGTAAACAATCCGACCTTGAATCATGGTCATTTTAATCGTTATCCCTTCATCAAAAATTACGATGTCAGCATCTTTTCGAGGCACGAGTGACCCTACGGAGGCTTCACGTCCCAGTATACGGGCCGGAGTAGCCGTCATCATGCGCACAGCGTCAATAAGCGGGATGCCCGCTACATCTCGCACGGTACGTATCAGCCGGTCGGCGGTTGCTGTACTGCCAGCAAAAGCCGAGCGATCGGGCAACTTTGCCACCCCATCTTCCACGAGCACTTCCATGCCATCGGTCAGGCTGCCCAACATGCTATTCCCCTCGGGCATGGCAGCGGCACGCATGGCATCGGTAATCAATGCCGTCCGATCGGGTCCTTTGATCTTATACACCAACTGAAGCAATTCGGCCGGCAGATGCCTGCCATCGGCGATAATTTCTACATCCAGTTCATCAATAAGATAGGCACCTTCAATCACCCCACCGTAGCGGAAGGCATTTCGCCTTGTCACACCGGACATCGCTGAATACAGGTGGGTAACCAATGAATAACCATTTTCGAACGCCTGGGCTACATCGCTGTACAACGCATCGGAATGGGCAATAGACGGTAAAATACCGCGCTCGCGCAATATACTTCCGAACGGGATTGCCCCTTTTTTTTCCGGGGCAACGCTCCACCGTTTGATGGAAGACGAGCTTGCTAAAATCTCTAAATATTCATCCGGATCGGGATCGCGGATATAACGGGGGTCCTGTGCACCGCGTTGTTCCATTGCAAAATAGGGGCCTTCAATGTGTATGCCTAAGAACCGCGCGCCAAGGACGTTGTTCGCTGCTGCCTGTTCGTACCGTTTGAGCGACCGGATAATTTCCGCTTTTGTACTGGTTAGCATGGTGGGTAGCATTGCCGTAGTGCCGTAGCGGGCATGCGTTTCGGCGACCGTCAGAAATGCTTCGACACTGTCGTCCATAAAATCGCTCCCGCCCCCACCGTGTACATGGATATCGACAAATCCCGGTGCAACGTACTGCCCTTTGGCGTCGATAACGTGAGCTCCCGGTGCGTCGATATTGCTTTCGCTTACTGCCTCAATGCGGCCGTCCCGTATGAATAGTTCCCCATTTTTGATGATACGGTATGGGGTAATGATATGACCGTTTGTGATCTTTATATCGCTTTTCGACATGGAATTTTTACGTGTTTGGATGCTGCGAGCGTTTACCACCTTCGAAGTTTGTGACCCCACATCGCATAATAAATCAAGTACAGATAACAAGGAAAGAGTATCCAATATGCCTCCCGCAGGCCGATCTGATCGGCGAAGTACCCATATATAAGTGGCAATATGGCATTTCCGCACAGCCCCATAATCATGAGGGAAGCACCTACCTTGGTGAAACGGCCAAGGCCATCAATTGCCAATGGCCAGATACCGGCCCAGGTGAGCGAATTGGGTATTCCCAAGAGTACGACAAACCAGATAGATATGTCGGTTCTGTGTCCAAAAATCGTTACGTCGCCGTGGACAAAAACAATCAGCAGGGAAAGCACCGCCCCCATGAGCGTCACGACACGCAGCATATTTTTCTGACTGATCCATCGCGGTATAACCGAAATTCCGACCACATACCCGACAATGGCCATCCCTAACGTATACGAAGGAAATACTTTCGCCTCGATCAGCGATATGTCCATAGAACCGGCATAGTTGATAACCGTATCAATGGATATGACCTGCGCGCCGACGTGAATAAAGATCGCCACTGCTCCCAAAACCAAATGAGGAAATTGAAAAATACTCGTTTTTCCGGAATTCGAGTCGGCAACACTGGATTCCTCCTCCCCGGTGTCGATTTCCGGCAATGGCGAATAACGTACTCCGATGCCTATGAGCAACAATACAGCCCCTACAATCGAATAGGGAACGATGACTCTGCCAATCAATTCGTCCAGCGTCGCGGCACGCACGTCATCGGTCATCGAAGCCAAACTATCAAACAGCGCTTGATCCGTGGGCCGTAACACAGCTGCGGCGAACAACAACGGCGCGACAATCCCTGCAAATTTGTTGCAGATACCCATGATGCTGATGCGCTGTGCGGCACGTTCTTTTGGGCCAAGGATCGTAATATATGGATTAGCGGCCGTCTGTAGGATTGCCAAGCCAATGCCGATCGTAAACAAGCCAAGTAGAAATACCTCGTAGGTACGTGTCATCGCCGCGGGCACAAAAATAAATGCGCCCAAACTGAGCGCAAAAAAGCCGACCATCATGCCCTTCTTAAACCCTACAGCCTTTAATAGATACGAGGAAGGCACCGACATCACGAAATAAGCAATATAGAACGCGAATGCCACCAAATAGGATTGGAAGTGGGTCAGCTCGCAGGCGATTTTGAAATAGGGGATAAGTATCGCATTGATCCAGGATAGAAATCCGAAAATAAAAAACATCCCGGCGATAATGACAATGGATATCGTCGTGTCTCGGCGTGACAGCGAAGCTACGCTGACCGTCGTCTTTACTGATGCTCCCATCTATGTATCGTGTTTTCTGCTATCCCTTAGACTTTCGGCTCCCAGCCTTTTTCATAATCGCGACCCCATAGTTTCCGCGCTTCCTTATTGTTCAGGATATGACCGTTGGACGGATCTGTTTCTAAAAGCCCGCCACTGCGCTGCGCGATGTTGCCCAATTGTACCAGCAGGGTACTGATGTGGCCACTCTCGATATCAGAAGCTAATTTCTGACCTTTTTTGATACCATCGAAAAAGTTCTGGATATGGATCGCATCCAAGGCTTGCGAAGGGTTGGTTAGGTTACGGGCGTCTATCGTGAAGTCGTTTTTAACTTCTTTTACCAATTTACCTTTTAGGTCAAGCACTTTATATGCATTTCCTCCGTCGATCTGTAAAGAGCCATTTTCTCCGTAAAATATTACGCCAACCGTGGACCCTTCTATCGGGGTGCCATTACAGCTTCTACCTTCCCACGTAATCATACTTTTGTTGGCAAATTCCAGATTAATCACTTGCGTATCGGGTGTTTGCCAATCGTCTTGATACCGGTAGCGACCACCCGCTGAAGTTACCTTCGTTGGATAATCCACCTGCAGGCCCCAGCGAGCCAAGTCAACCATATGCGTTCCATTGTTTAACGCCTCACCGGTTCCCCAATGCCAAAACCAATGCCAGTTATAATGGATCAAGTTGTCCTTATATTCCCTACGGGGAGCCGGGCCTTGCCATAAATCGTAATTAAGCCAATTGGGCACCGCAACGGCCTTACCGACACCAATGGATGGCCGATTATTGGTATACCATGTTTTGGCAAAATAAGTTTTACCAATGATACCGCTGTGAAGCTCCTGAATCGCCTTCGCAACGTTGGGCCACGACCGCCGTTGGTTGCCCATCTGGATTACGTTGCCATGTTTTTTTTGCGTAGCAATTAAGAGTTCCCCTTCCCTGGGGTTATGGCTAGCCGGCTTTTCAAGGTATACATGTTTTCCTGCCTGAGAAGCCATTATTGCTGCGGGTGCATGCCAGTGATCCGGCGTTGCTACCACCAAGGCGTCAAAATCTTTTTTCTCTAACAGCTTCCGGATGTCTCCCTCAAGGCTGGGGCGTTTACCCTGCTTTTTTTCTACCTGTTCGGCACATTTATCAGCTGCCCGCGTATCGACATCACAAATGTAAGCGACTTCGCAATTTGATTGCGATGAATAATTATTGGCAAGTGCCAGTCCACGCGCATTAACGCCCATCATACCTACACGAATGCGATCATTAGCACCCATGATGTTTGCATAACTCCGAGCACTTACACCGTTGAAGGCACTACCTATTGACAATGCCGCGGCACCAATCGTGGTTTTTTTGATAAAATCCCTTCGTGAATCGTTTTTATTTTTCATCTTAATTAAATTTGTTTTTTATTGGTGATGAAGCTGTCATGATTCTTCACAAGTATTTATTTTTCACAAGTATTTATTTAATGAGTGTTCAGGAGCTCGCAAGCTCAATTATTCCATTATGTGATTTTGAAATCATGACGGTTTCATAATCTATCGTATTGTATTTTTGTTAGCAATCGTATGATCATTAATTGGTGCGCCTCGTAAAAAATAGGCCAAGTACTGTTCCGTGTACGTACACGAAGATAGAAATCTTTTTTTATAGTTCATATTTTTATTTTATTTTCATCTAATTATTGTCTTTTCAATGGCTGATGAGAGCTCGATGCAACTAATTATTGCCCTTGCGTCAATATTAGTTACATCTCGGTTTCACTAGAATGATTGTTTTGATGTCTTGTTGCGTTTTAGCGCCATCAATGAGATCGATTCCTGATGCTTGCCCCGGCTTTTTTTCACTATCATCCGTTCGAGATTTTATCGATCTGCCCGCTGGGCCTGTATCGCCGATGCCGAAATTGGACTGGACTGTGGGCCGAACCGTTTGCGGACATACGTCAAGATGACTGCAAGATCCTTGTCTTCAATAAACGAAAATTGCGGCATTTCCTTTTTACCGGTTAAGACAACGTGGATCAGCGAGTCGGCGTTACCAGTTACGACAGGTGATCTGATCAATGGCGGGAACGTGCCATCTACACCGCGACCGTTGGTTTTGTGACAGGAAGCACAATAATTCACATACAACGCTTCACCTCGGCTCACCACATCCGCACCTTTATGTTCCACAATTGCATTTTTTGCCTGCTTATCCACATATTTCTCCGCCAACGCATAGATCCGCAAAATTCGATCATCTTTTTCATCTGCGAAGCCGTTCGGGTTCCAGTCGCGGTTACTGGTACCCACATAAACATCGCCATCGGGAGACACGCAAATCGAACGCAGCCTTCCGTATACCTGTTGAAAGTAATTCACGTCTCCAACAATGCTATCACCTGAAGCATTCAATTCAAGCGCATGTATGCTATTGCCTTTCAAGGTCGTTAATAACAGTCTCCCTTTCAGTTCCGGAAGCTTATCGGAAGCATAATACGTTAGTCCTGCCGGCGCAATCGTGGGTGTCCATGAACGTAACGGTGGCACAATCACTGAATCGACTACAAACTGACGCTCCTTTTCGGTATTCACAAACCCTTCTACGTGCGGCCAGCCATAATTCCCTCCTTTGTTTACGAGATTCACTTCATCTTCGACCGCATCCCCATGGCCTGAGCTGTACAGCTTGTCGCCTACATATACCAGCCCTTGTGGATTACGGAACCCCCAGGCCCACACCGGGCTTCCGGGTATTGGATTATCGTCCGGAATACTTCCATCGATGTTATATCGAAGTATTTTACCATTGGGGGAGGCTGTATTTTGTGCATTTCCAAACTGTGCTCCATCACCCGTCGCAATCATCAATTTACCATCGGGTGCGATTGCGACACGCGCGCCAAAATGCCCCTTCCACCCCGGATACTCCAAAATAACCAATGAATCAATCAACGTGTCTGGTTTATAGGTATAGCGAACCACGCGTGAAAAGCGCGATTTATCTGCTTTTTCGCCGCTGTAATTTAAGAAAACGTAGGGTTGGTTTTTTAAATCCGGATGTACAGCCATTCCCAGCAGGCCCGATGTCCGGTCGCGCAATACCTCCAAGGTTAACAAGTGAGTGATTTCCCCAGTTTTAGGATCAAGCCTACTCACAGTACCTCCTTGTTCGGTAAACCATATGTGATTATCCGGCCCCCAAACCAGTTCCCAGAGCACATCAAGGTGTGTCGCTATCGTCTGAACCCCAAGCGGTGTAGCACCCATACGAAACTGTTCATCGGGAGCCCCCCGATCCCCGGCATCACATCCTAGAAAAAGCAGCAGGGCCGCAAGAAATGTAAGTCGTAGATTAGTCATGACCTAATTGTTCAGTAATTCATTTAACGTATAACACACCAAGCTGTTACGCAACGGCTGACCCCATTTGCTCGGGATATTCCCCAGGTTCAGTTCATAGACATAACCCGGCGTCAGTGAAGCCAACTGGAGGGTCACGGTTTTCTTATCGTCGGAAAGCTTAACAGCGGTGACCGGAATCTTTTCCAGGTCTTGCTGGGGCGAACCGTAATTATGATGATACAAATAATAGTATCTGGAGAACAGATAGTTCTCCGGATTCAGGGCTGCCGTATCCTGCATGGGCTGAGTGAAAGTCAGCTGGAATCCATCGGTTGTCAGCTTCATGGTATATACATCCACCGGCTGCTTGCCGGTAAACACGATCCGTTGTATTCCGACATCCCCGAGCCAGCCATGCGCATTCTGCCCTACCCACAAACTGCCGTCTGGTGCAAATACCAACCGGTTGTTGCCTTTGCGCAGTCCTAAACTGTCCAAAAACGGAATGCAAGCCCCCTGGAATTTTCCATTCACTTTTTCCAGCATTACCCTCACAATCCGTTCCCGGTTCATTTCTCCGATGAAAAGCTGGCCTTCGAAGGGTCCGAATTTTCCTCCGGTACGGTCAAAGACCGGCTGCGAGGGTGAATTGGCCAGGATACCATGCGGAAAACAAATCGCCGGCCGCGTACGCATGCTATCAAGTGTGTCGAGCGGAAGGCGGAACGGGTTGCCACGGTTCCAACCCTTTGTCCATACGAGGCTTCCCGGATGGCCATAAAATTTGCCGGGCTCCACATGAAATAAGGGACTTGTCCCCACCCAGTCGCCTTGGTTGTCGGTTACAAATACGTTGTCTTCATTATCTACCACGATCCCATTCGGCGAGCGAAAGCCAGCTGCCACCGGATGTAACACACCATCTTTGGTCAGTTTCATCACCCAACCCCGGTAAGGAACGGTAGAAAACATTTGCCGGTTTCCGGTTTCGCCGTCACGGCCTTCCAGATTGATCGTTCCCCGCACCTCGTCGCGCATGGTGCCTCCAGACGACGATGAATTCAATGCGATATAGAAATCGCCCTTACTGTCTATTTCAGGACCATAATTGAATTCGTGGTAATTGCCGGTAACACCAAATGCGTCTGTTACTTTCTCATACAGATCGGCGGTTCCATCACCATCTGTATCTTTTAACCGTGTCAATTCCGGAAGCTGCATCACCAGGATTTCATCGTTACTCACCACATGGATTCCCAACGGATCGTGCAGGCCCTCGGCAAACAGGTGCCATTCTTTTGTGGTCGTATCGTAGGTCATCACTTCCCCGCGCGTAAATCCAGCTATCAACTTTCCGTTGGGAAGAAACTCCAGTGCTCCAACCTGGCTGGTCAGTCCTTCAGGCATTTCAATGTTTTCGACGATGTAGGCCTCCCCCGGTTCCGGACGGGTGGAGCATGCCGCCGTCAGCAAGCCTAACAACACCGCTAAAAAAAACCTTTCCATCCCTATTTTCCTATTTTCTTCATGGTTATCGTAAACGAACGTGCCTGATCAGCGGTCAGCTGCAATGCTCCTCCTTTCCAAACACCCGCCGAAGCAGCATACGTGACGCCCTCATCCGAGGCAGTATAGAATGTTACCGGATCAGTCACCTCCGGAATACGGAAAATCCGTTCCAATCCCGTTCCATCGGTCGCCTCGTGAATCAATTCGTAGACATCCGTACCATCTACCTGGTAATGAAACTCCAGGTAGCGCTTTTTCAGGCGATAGCCTTTGTACACGATCTCGCTTGGCTTCTCTTCTCCAATCCGGATTGGGAAGCCTGTTTTACTACGGAAAAACACGGATCCGACCACGTTAGCGGCTGCATTTCCTTTTCCTTTCCACAGATCTGAATTATCCAAAAAACCACCCGCCCAAGCAAATCGTAAATAGCTTGTACCGGCATCCCAACAATACGAAACTTCGTTAGGCAATGCCACGGCTATGGCCGCAGGGCTAGCCCCATCAATAAATACCCGATAATGGTAGGGAGGCACCGGTGTGTAAGGATGTAGCGGAGCCGGCTTTTCGTGCGCATGCCCCGGATGCCCAGCGTCTCCATCAACCTTATCCCCACGACGGCTTTCCGGAATATTCAGATCTTTCGTAAGTTCAGGCATTTTACCGGATTTACTCACGTACATCGCGCCGAACATAATCGTACCATGGCCGGGGTACGTACACACGTATGGATATACCCCTTCCTTTTCGGGCGCCTTAAAAACGAGCTCATTAGCTTTCTCGGGCGCGGTCACAGGAATTGTCCAAAGCACATCTGATGTCTTGGGAACGTATCCCGCTGCCGGTCCCGATTCACCGAGTTTATTGGCCATTTCTACTACTTTTTCCCGTGTACCCGGTAAGGTAATTATCAGGTTGTGGCTCATATCGTCGGTGTTATTTAAAACCAGTTTTACCCGTTCGCCAGGTTTTACGGTAAAACGGACCACACTGAATTGCAGGCCAGGCAATACTTCCATTTCGACCGTTGTTAAGCGGTCCGTTTGACCAAGTGCAAGCGCACTTATACTCACGGTAAACAGGAGTGTAATCCATAATCGCTTCTGGAGTAGCAAGAATATGTATCGAATCATTAGTTAAATTACCGCCCGAATAATGCCGAATATTTCGGTGGCGGCACAAAAATACCGCCGCTCTTTTCGTAAAAATCATCGTCCAGTTCAAAGGCTCCGCCTATACGCTGCGTCCAACGCGCATTCGCATAGGGATGGTCCGCTGACATTTGTGCCCAATTCACGTAGTTACTGTCGCCGTTCGTTTCCATTAGTGCCATATCGACATCCGGGAACGGCTGCAACCGAGCGGCCAAGTTCTTGTGCCAATCCACTAGTATTGGATTTACGGTCAAATCTGCACATAAGCATGGAATGTTGCGTTCATGCGCTGATTTCGCAATACGGAGGGTAAGAGTTAGTGTTTTGGCAATCCCTTTCAGCACGATTGCACCATATCCTTGTTCGATTCGTCGCACTGCTGCCTGTTCGTCGTGCGCACTTTCATCGGCCGCAATCCGGATTCCCACATCATGCACGTCCTCGTCGTTCCTTTCCGCGAGCGGTTCTTCGTAGAAAAGGATTTGAGCAAAGGCGCCAATACGGCGCGCGTGATCCAGGTAGCGCATAAGCGTCTCCTTTTTTTCATATCGCGCATTGGCGTCCAAGGTATACCACACTTTTCCGTGCGATGTCCGATCGGTGCGGACATCTTTCAATGCTTCGTGTATCTGCGTCAGCCGCTCCATGTCTTTCTGCAGCATCTCCTCCTGACTTCCCGGGTATCCCGTTTTGATCTTAAACAGGAAATAGCCGTTCTCAGCGGCCTGTTTTAATTGCTGCACAGACATGTTGTACGACACCTGGTACAGAATCCCTACTTGCTTATTCCGCGACGCTAATGCCGGCCGGTACGCTTCCGGCACCATGTGATCAAAGTCCGCATACCCGTTTTCTACCGCGTAAAGTAGCCACGCCGAGTTATCCACACTGACCAGTGCGTTATATACGAAATTAAGGTTCACATCGCTACGGCCCGTTAGTAACTGTGCATCGGTATGCACCTGTGGAAGAATCGTGTCCATCAGGTCGATCGGTGTTGAAAAGCGGGTTTCGCTAACGCGCTGCATGGCTTTAGCCATCAGTACGAACATCAGGGCGTTCCCTTCTGCTTCGGATGACCGCACAAACAGATTCGCATCGCCATACAGGACACTTTGCGTTGCCAGTCCGATCGCACTGTGCCCTGCCTCCGATTTCATCTTTGCTGCAACCTGCCAAAGTTCGGTCAAGTACCCCCCCTTAAACCCAAAAGGTTGTAAGAGTTTTTCCCGTTCGAAATCAGCTGCGGTATGAACCACCCGTATCTGTTTCATCGCGCCCATCCGTTAGGAATTGGTTCTCAGAAATTCCCTCACAAAATCGTCATCTATCAGCTCAGGATAGGCCTCACACACCCGCGTAATTTCTTCCGCCTGACCCGGAGAAAGCTTTTCATCCGGATCCAGGCACCAAATTCCTTTCATAAGTCCCTGTCTACGCAGCACTTCATGTATACCCGGGATACAACCGTGGAAGCGATGTGCGGGATCAAAGATTGCTGCATTCATATCGGTAACCGCCACCCCTTTCTTCAACAGATCGGCAGTCCCCTCGTATCCATGTTCCCGGCATTGTTTCACTTCGTTGAACAACTTAACGGCAGCGTGCGTCCATACCGCCCAATGCCCTAACAATCCTCCTTCAAAACGTTTACTTACGGCCTTACCATTTATTTCAAACTCGTAGGTTGTCAGCAGGTCGGCCACAATGTTATCGTCATTCCCGGTGTATAGGGTAATTTCATTGCTCCGGTTAGAATGGCATACCGCCCGGACCAGGTCTAATGTCTGATACCGGTTGAACGGTGCGGCTTTAATTGCGTGAACATTCGGAATCTCGGCGAAAGCTTTCCAAAAGTCATAGGAAAAGATACGCCCCCCGACACTGGGTTGCAGGTAAAATCCGAAAACTGGAATCACTTCGGCTACAGCTCGTGTGCGATCCAATATTTCTGTTTCCGTTTTTCCCTGAAGACCTCCCATACTTAATAGCCCCAGATCATAACCGTGCCGTAGGGCAATTGCAGCTTCTTTCAATGCCTGATCGGTATCCCCACAGATACCAGCCACGGCAATAAACGTATCCCGCTTGGGAGATGCGGCCATCTCTTCTGCAGCAAGAGCCAATACTTTTTCGTATAGATTCACCTCCGGATCGCGTATGGCAAATTGCGTACTATGCACGCCAACTGCAACGCCGCCAGCTCCAGAAGCGAGGTAATAGCGAGTCAATAAACGCTGGTATTCTTCATCTAACTGCCTGTCCGACTTCAGCGCCAACGGGTGCGCAGGGATTACCGTTCCCTGTCTCAATAACGTAGCTTTGACCGAAGATAATTGTTGTGTTGCCATGAATTAAAATTTACCTGCCCGTTCCTGAAAATGTGTGGGTTTATCCAATTGCTCGCCACCCCCAAGCAACCATTTTGCCGTCAGCTCAATGATCTCCCGCACGGTTACACGTGGGTAACCGAAAAGACGATGACACTCCGAGGCATTGTTCAGAAGTGCGGTACCCTGAGGTTCGTTAACAAACTGGGGCTCTTTGTCCAATAACATTCCGAACTGTCTTGCTATCCAGCGGATTGATAGTGTCTCAGGCCCGGTAACGTTTACGACCTTCGCCGGGGATTCACAATGGAGGAGCGAGCGGATCGCGATTTCATTGGCGTCGCCCTGCCAGATTACATTCACATTCTCCGTTCTTAGGTCGATGGGCTTTCCTTGAAATACTGACTTTGCAATTTCCAATATCACGCCATAACGAAAATCGACGGCATAGTTCAATCGGTAAATGAAGATAGGCGTCCCATTCTTTTCCGAGAAATATTCGAAAATCCGCTCCCGGCCCAAGCAGGACTGCGCATATTCGCCGATCGGTTCGGGAGCTACTTCTTCGGAAGCCCCTCCCGAAGTGACCGGCACAAAAGGCAAGACGTTGCCCGAAGAAAACGCCACGATATTTGAATTCCGATATTTATCCGCTACCCGTCCCGGCAAATAGGTGTTCATCGCCCACGTATACGACTCATTGCCTGTTGTACCAAATTTATGTCCCGCCAGATAAATTACGTTAGGCGCATCTGGCAAGCTAGCCAGCTCCTGGTCATCCAGCAGGTTGGCTGAGATAGTCTCTACACCCACCTCCTCTAATTCAACCCGCGATGCCGGATTCGAAAACCGGGAAACACCGATGACCCGTTGCCCCGTTCCGGCAACATCCACGGCCTTGCGGGCTACGCGCGCCATAGTCGGGCCCATTTTTCCCGCCACACCAAGCAGCAAAATATCTCCTTTAATACGGCTTACATCTTCTATTAACGCCGCCGATGGTTCAAGCATCCGTTGCTCTAATGTGATTAATTCATCCATATTCATTCCATCTTTCAACATTATTTCAAAAACAATTCGTTAAAATTATATACGGCCAGCACGACCAGCACGATGAGACCAATCAGACCAGCGATACGCACAAACAGTGAATTGGTATATTGCCCCATTAATTTCTGATTGTTAGCCAACAGGTACATGACAACCGCAATAAAAGGAACCAAGAAAATGGTGACACTTTGCGCGAGTACAATCATCTCCAAAGGCGGTTTTTCGTACCCGATTGCAATGACGCTGCCGATTACCATAACCGCGGCGATAAGACCCTTTACTACTTTTGAATCCAGGGAGCTTCCATAACCTAACCCGTCCGATAAAAGTGTACCACCGATGGTGGCGTTGCCAACCACCGAAGAAAATGAGGCTCCAAACAATCCGATCAGAAATAAATAAGAAGCAGCGCTGCCAAACAAAGGTTCCAAAGCTTTCGCCATATCCGAAGCTTTATTGACGGCGATATTCTGTTCATGCAATACCGCTGCCGCACACATGATCACCACTATGCACATCAGACCTAAAACGATCATGCCCCCTGTTCCTCTACTTGCATTGATAACTAATGTTGGACTCGCCTTTTTGCGTGCCTGTATCAAATACGTTTGATAGAAAGCGCCAACTACGGAGAAGCAAGAAGCAAAAAAAGCAATCAACAGGCCCAATGATCCTTCTGGCACTTCAGGCACCAACCCCGATACCATCCCCGAAACCGAGGGTTTTGCCAAAAACATCGTGGTGATAAACGCAAATAGCATCAGCATCACGATCGTAATCATCAGCCGTTCCAGTACCTTATAAAAGTCGCGGAAAAACAAGAGTGCAATCCCAATCGCATTGAATAGAATGATCCATGGCGCCATGGATGTACCACTCGCTTCGGCAATCGATAGCCCGACGCCGATCGAATTTCCAGCCTGGAAAGAAGTAGCCACCATAAAAATCCCAAACCCAATGAGTCCGGAGGCCCATTTCCCGTAATGCTTCCGTATGGTCACAAGCAGTGAATCATCGGTTGCCAAACCGATTCTGGATGCGATATTCACATAAATAATCATGAAAAATATAGCAACAGCCACCAACCAGAGCAAGCTATAGCTATACATCGCCCCCATTTTGGAGGTGATTGTAATTTTACTGGGGCCAAACACGATGGCGGCTGTAACAATACCAGGAGCTAATGCAAGGAAAAAATTTCTTATTCTGGGCATAGAAGTATCATAATTTACTGTAGCGCGGTAACGCACCCGCTAATATCAGAAAAATAATTATCTTGTAAAGGAAATGCTAATTTATTACTTGCCTTTCCATCCATTCACTACCGTTTCGATAAGTCCTTTTTTATTGCAAGTATACCAGAGAAACTCGGTAGCGGCTATCGCCGCTCCGAGTCCCCCATCTCACCAGCCCGGATTTTGAGTTAAATTATCATTCAACACAATTTCACTGATGGGGACTGAGTTCAAATAGTCTCTATCCAACTTAAAGCCCCATCCGGAGGGCATTGCATTTTTCAGCGGATCCAAAAAACCATCTTCGTCGACCGGGAATGGACTTTCATCAATCTGCGATGCAAGAAAGCCCTTTGGCCGTTTTCCGACAATCAGTTCATCAGCTGCTGCCCAACGTGCGATGTCGTCCCATCTAAAACCTTCTGCCGCTAGCTCTACCTTACGCTCCCGTCGAATTTCATTAATCAGCGGGGACAAATCCGGAAATTCCCAATTTGGATCGTGAGTAATCTCTCCCGTCACCAGATTCGGCATTCCTACCCGATCCCGGAGCGGTTTAATTGACAGATCGATATCAGCTTGGCTAATCGTTCCTAATTCGGCTTTTGCCTCGGCATAATTGAGCAACGCCTCGGCATACCGGTAGATCATACCGGGTGATTCTTCATATTGTTGAACATGATAAATCATGTTCGGGTTATATCCTTTTTGAATAATATACCCACTCGGTGCATTGTAATCTGCCGACGAATTCAGTCGGTTGTATGCGCCACTCCAATATTCGACCCGACCATCTTCATGAATTTTCCACGTATCGTCTGGCGTAGCAATGGTTTGATAAAATCGTGGATCCCGGTTTTCCGCTTCTTCACTTAAGGTAGTATGCCCTTTGAACAACGGATTACCACTGATCGGACGTCCATTGATACAGAGGTACGCATCGGCCAATTGTTTCGTAATTGTTCGACTGGTTGGCGTTTCCATCCGAAAATTCCGGTCGTTTGTAAAACCGCTTTCTCCGCGTGTTAATTCGTTATCATACTTACGCCAAAACATCACTTCACTATTGGAAGTAAAGTCCTGCAACGCAAAAAACTCCTTATAACTGTTTTCGGGGTCACCGGTGTTGTAGACCTCGTATACGCCTGAATTGATAATTTCAAGCGCTGCTTCCGCTGCCTTTTCCAAATACTTCTCTGGGTTTGCACCTTCGACGCCAAATTCTGATCCTGCATGATACTTCTCCCACGTCCCTTCATACAATGCAACCCGGCTCTGAATCAACAAGGCTATCCACCGATTGATCCTCCCCGCTCCGCTTGTTTTATCGGGTGTAAGGTACATCGCCGCAGAATCAAGTTGTCCGATAATAAAATCAGCTACTTCGTTACGGGGATTCCGAGGATTATATAGTTCAGGAGAGTTTGTATTTAATTCGCTGGTCAGGATTTGAATATCGCCATACGAACGCATCAAGTTGAAATAGATTAATCCCCTGAAGAAATAGGCCTCGCCAAGATATTGTTGGTACTCTTCCAATGAATGCTTTTCTTCGACTGCTTTATAGTGGTCAAAGAAATAATTTACGCGGCGGACTTCACCAAATCCGATAGACCCAGATGTAGCCACCGTTCTTGTCCCCTGCAGCCGCGTATCGGGTGCGCCGGTGGTTTGGATATCGCTATTGAAATCATTGCCGTGATTCGCATATTTCGGAAAATTAGTCGCGGTGTAAAATGTGTTCATATACGCGCGCAATTCGGCGGGCGACTTAAAAAAATCAGGTGTGGAAAACGCGTCGAGAGGTGTTCGGTTAAGGAAATCCGAACACGCATGGAGCGCGAGGATTCCAATCACTGTTGCTATAATAAAGAGGTGTTTTTTCATGACTTCCAGTATGATGGGTGATTACTAAAAGGTAACATTTAAACCAAAAGATAACGAACGTTGAATCGGATAGATCGCGCCGCTTGTGATATAACCACTGTAACGGGTATCCGATGCGAAGATCGTTTCCGGATCGAAAACTTTTGGCAACTTAGTAATGGTCAGCAAGTTTTCCCCAGATAGATAGACGCGGACGTTGCTAATGCTGTATCTTTTCAGAAAATCACCCGGCAAGGTATAACCTACCTGAAGATTTTTCAAACGCAAATATGATGCGTTTAATACATACCGATTCTGTGGATATCGATTTTTGTTGGTTTCTGCCGTAAAATAGGGTTTAGGGAGGAAAGCATCGGTATTAGGCCCCAGTATATTGGTTTCGTCTGCCGGACGCCAATAATCCAGGTTATAGGAATCTTTAAAGATGCCGGAGTTTCCCCACGCGGCAACCGTTCCCCAAAATACGGCGGAAATCTGATCAGGTGAATAGTCGCGCTTGCCTATCCCCTGCCAAAACATGGAAAAGTCGAATTGTTTCCATTGCACACCGCCGTTTATCCCAATGTTATAACGGGGTTGGTCGTTTCCGATCACCACTAAATCACCATGGTCAGTTAACGTGCTTTGCCCTGGATTAACCGCTCCATCTCCATTGACATCTCGATACTTCATGTCGCCAGGACCCCAAAGCGAATGAAAAAAAGATTGATCGGGCATCGACTCACCTTCCGTCTGTATTAAGCCATCGCTGATGTATCCCCATAACTCCCCTACTCTTTTGCCCTCATACCAGGTAGTGATGGTTCCTTTTTCATTAAAATATTTCAGAATCTTCGAGCGGTTATCGCCCAAGCTCACGCTCACGTTGTAGGAGAACGAGGATGAAGGACTATCTTCCCACCCCACGATTAACTCGTAACCTTTGGTAGTTAACTCTGCATTATTGGCGCGCGGGGTAGACGCGCCAAGCAGATAAGGCAGCGTAATCGTTGGCCCCATCATGTCGGTTGTCACCCGGTTATACCAATCAAAAGTTACACTTAATCGGTTTCGAAGCAACCGCGCATCGAGACCAATATTAAGGGTTGTGATGGTTTCCCAGGTGAGGTTGTCACTGAGCAACCCCGGTACGTTCACATACCCTGGTCGTTCACCATCAATGATCCAATTCAGCTCACTTCCTGTCCCCATCGTGGGAAGGTAGAGGTAATTGGCAACATTTTGATTTCCCAATGATCCATAAGACGCCCTAAATTTCAAGTCGTTGACGTAAGACGACACCGGCTCCCAAAAATGTTCCTTTGAAATATTATAACCAACAGAAGCAGAAGGGAAAAAGCCCCATCGTTTCCCTGGCGCAAAACGGGATGACCCGTTATATCTTGCGCTGAATTCGACCAGGTATTTTTCATTATAATTGTAGTTTAAGCGCCCAAAATAGCCCTGTGTCGCTGTATGTACAATATTATCATCAACGGTTACGCCTCCGAGTGCGGTGGAGCGTGAGACGATATCATCCGAAACTAAGCCTGTCGCCGTAGCGTTTAATCCGGTGGTGTACCGATACTCTTGCTCATAGCCTACAAGCGCTTTGAAGTAATGCCCGTTGAATGTATGCTCGTAAGCTGATGTTCCATTAATCAGCGTATAGATGTCTTGCGAAAATGAGGTATTGTAAGAAGCTTCGGGTTTTCCGATGTTACCGAACTCGCCTGTTCCCAATTCAACATCAATCGGCCTCGGATTCGAAGTGGCCCGGCCACCTCGGTTGTTGTAATTGTAACTAAAATTAGTCTTCCACCCTTTGACAGGTTCCAATTCGCCACCCAAGGTTAAGAAAAAATCGCTGATATGTCCAACATCTCGGCCAGACCCCTGCAACAACCGTACGAGCGGACTTTGTACGGTGCCGTTGATGTTATGAAATGGCATCATCGGGGCAAAGAATAACATCTCCCGAAACGTATGCTCCCGGCCCACCGTCGTTTCGCCCATCGGACGATCCGTTTTTCCCGCCGCATACTTAACGCTCGATTTAAACGTTAACCAAGGCGTAACCGCTGAATTGAAATTTGTCATAAAGTTATAGCGCTGATAGCTATCATTTCCCCATCGGTATACGCCATTTTGTTCAATGTAGCCTCCCGAAATGTAATATTGGTTTTTTTCATTCCCGCCGCTAACGTTCAGGTTGTGTTTCTGGTTAAACGCATTGTCTCTAAGCAACAGCCGGGCCCAGTCGTTATTCGCATTACCGTTCCGGCGCCCCGCCCAAATATTGTCGATGGGGTTTTCCGGATCATATTCGTAAGGGAAGGTTCCATCGATGTAGCCCTTAATTCGCTCCACCTGTTCATCACTGTAAAGAGCGGCCAATCCTGCATTCGACTGGGCTTGGTTGTAAACCGTTGCCCACGTATAGGAATCCACTTGGCTGGGGAGCCGAATGGGTGTGTTAAACGATAAATTATCCGAATACTGAATATTGACCGTACCGTCTCTTTTCCCCTGTTTGGTGGTGATGAGTATCACACCGAACGGTGCCCGCGATCCGTAGATAGCCGAAGCAGATGCATCCTTCAATACCGAAATACTCTCGATCGACTCCGGATCGACGTTTGTAATATTCATCTCGACCCCGTCGACCAGAATAAGTGGTGCTCCACCGCCAGAAATAGAGGCCATGCCTCTTAAATTCCAGCCACTTACCGACCCCGGTTCACCACCTCGCATATTCATGGAAATATTGAGGTTGGGAGAAACGCCTTTAATCAGGTCAGCCACGGTATTGGCTGGACGATTCGATAATCGTTCACCCGAAACCACATCAACAGACCCGGTTAAATTACCTTTCTTTTGCGTCCCATATCCAACAACGACTACCTCTTCCAAATCGGATACCGTCGCTTTGAGAACCACATTGATTTGTGCATCCGACGCAACGGGTCGCTCTTCTACACCATATCCCAACAAAGAAAACACAAGCGTTGCATTGTTATCGTCAATTGTTATTCGATAAATGCCATCTTCGTTGGTGGTAGCTCCTCTTTGGTCACCTTTCACCTGTACCGTTACACCCGACAATGCTGCACCTGTTTCATCAGAGACTTTACCCGAAATTTCCCGGCGCTGTAATACAGGGGTCAGCACCGGTGGTGTCGCGTTGTGTGAAGCGCGGTGTACTTTCCTGACAACAATCGTTTTGTCGTTAACCACATAAGTTAAATTACGCTTGCTTAAAATTTCATCCAGAAATTCGTCAAGTGGTTTGTTTTTTACGTCGACATCGATGTGCGACGTTTCCCGAATAATGGAGATGTCGCAAATCAGATTATAGTGCGTCTGTTTCTTGACTTCTTTGAAAATGGTTTCAATCGGCATGTTCTTTTTCGATAACGTAATCGTCTGCGCCAAGACATTGGCGTTTACGTTAACGATACCTACTAACACAAACACAATAACTAGTTTCATGAATATCAGGTATTTGATAAATGATATTTTGATTATCTTTGCCATAACTAAAGTTTAATGGATAATTTATTTGTTCTTATTCCCAATGCTTTGGTAACCGGAGGAGCTGCAACTTGCTCCGGTTTTTTTATGTAAAGGTTTAATTCATAACATAGACCCTCCTTCCGCCTTCCTGTATTTGTATATCGAAACGAACAACACCCGTTAGTTCGATCATCTTCAACACCTTAGAAATATTCTCAAACTTGGATACCGAACCCCACATCATTTTATCTTTGACATCGTCTTGGTAAATAACTTCGACATCATACCACCGGGCAATGTCTTTCATGACTTTTTCAATGCGCTCATTATAGAAAATGAACTCGCCGTTTTTCCATCCGATCGCTTTGTCTATATCTGCAGACAGAATTTTCGTTTTCACCCCGCTTTGCACCACACTTTGCTGACCCGGAATTAACATCGTGGGCCGCCCTGTTGAAAGCACGTTGACCGATCCTTCCAGTAACGTGGTAGTGGTTAAGGGATCATCCGCATACGCATTGATATTAAAATGAGTGCCTAAGACCTCCACATTTTGTGTCTCGGATTTCACAATGAATGGTTTGGCTGTTTTTCCATCAGCCAACTTTGATTTTTCTATCTCAAAATAGGCCTCCCCAATGAGTTCTACGCTTCTTTCTTTTGAATCGAATTGGCTGGGGTACTTTAATGTTGACGCGGCATTTAACCATACACGCGATCCATCGGGAAGTACGATACGGTATTGCCCACCTTTCGGGGTGGTAATGGTATGGTTCGCTCCCCGTGTATCTTCACTTTTTGCTATTTCAGTTCCGTCGTTATAAGTCAGCGAAGACGTATTGATGATGACGCCCTTTTTATCGTCCCGAAGATCAATTACCCGCCCATCTGCTAACGTCAAGGTCGCTCGATTCCCTCCCGGCTTAATGTCCACCGCCGGATCCGTCAATTCGGCAACTGTATACCGATTGACAGGTGTATCAGAAATATGATAAAGGTAGATACCGACACTTACTAACACAACCGTCGCAGCGGCGACTGCGTACAATCGTCGATACCTACCCGTGCTCTTCCGATGAATCAGTCGGCTTTTTTGAAGCGTTCCATGCCAGATTTCGCTCTTTAAGTTATCCAAATCGAGACCTTCCGTATCAAAATCACGGTTTTTGAATTCGTTGTAATACCACATCTCCAGCAAGTTTTTTTCTTGCGACGTAGCGTGGCCACTGTTATATTTCGCTAAAAGTAATTTCACCTCTCTTTCTGTCATCATCAGATGTGGTTACATTCGGTCATAATTAATTGGTGCCGCCAATCAGCTTTTACCAGATGAATATGTCGGCTAATTATCTATAAAACAGGAAAGCGACGGTTTGGGGGTAGGTTGATTAAGAGAAAAAATAAAAAAAAAGAAAAGCACTAAAATGGCTTATTTTTGGTTTGATTATTTTCAGTGCATTCTGCACCTGCTTTTTTACGGTTTGATAAGAGAGATTTGCCTGCTGGGCAATCTCTTGATGGGAAAGTTCTTCTTTGCGGCTCAGTTCAAAAATTCGCCGCATTTTAGGAGGTAATTTTTCGATTTCAAGCTCAATTAGTGCTTGCAATTCTTTTTCATCAATCCGGTCAACCGTATTGGGATCGACCTCATTGACGAAAGATGTTATTGATTTCAGGTATTTTTGGCGGACTTGGCTTTTCTCTATTAAATTAAAGACCAAATTTCTTGCCGAACGGAAAAGGAAACCTGCCAGATTCTGATTCGATTGGATTTGATCGGCTTTAAGCCAAAGCTGGCTGAATATTTCTTGCACACCATCTTTCGCATCTTCCTCATTACGCAACATCTTGAATATATGCGTATATACGGAACCCCAATGGCGGTTATAAATCGCCGTAAATGCTTGTCGATCACGCAATCTTAATAGAGATAATAGTTGCTCATCTGAATAATTTACATATTCATTTGCGCAAGCAGGAAGATGACCATCAAAATGCACCATGTCAACAATTCACTTAATCTACTTATAACCAACGCCCATCGGGTACGCACCCGAAACCACGAAACCGAAAGAAAGGGTCACAACCGTCTCTTCTTAGTTTAAAACCTCAGATTGTTTATAATTTATAAATGGTAACGTAACCGCTAATTAAAAAAACAGCCGTTGGATTTGCAAGTTTTTTTATAAAAATTCCTCGTTTCCTTCTAAAAAACCAAAAGTTCGATTGGTTTATTCTGTCAAAGACAGGGAAGGTTTCAAAAAATACACAAAAAAATCACCTAGTATTTTATTCGACTGTACATTGGGATCGTGTTTTTCTCTATTTGTCATCGCCACCCGGTTTTCGAAACCCAGAAATTTATTTACTTGGATGGCATGGTTGAGCGGTGTCCATCGTTCTACTCCATCGGAAGATCCCCCCGAAACCAAGAACGGTCTCGGTGCCATCAGCGCATGTAACTCATGCAGGTCATAGCCCCCGCGGACGAGTTTAGGATAAGCCCCCTTGGCATTGGCTAAATCACCTGTTTTTCGCCATACGTTTTCCCAGGGAGTCGGATAATAACCCAGGTACCAAGGCTCCCAATAGTTTACACCGCTCCCTTTCGTATCGTCGAAGACGACCCCCGGATCTGACCAAGCCGCACAGGCAAACTTATCAAATAGGCAAGAGGCGAACATCGCCCATTTTCCACCAAACGAGTGACCGGTAATACCGATACGTGTCGAATCTACTCCGGACACTTTAGCCAGCACATGCCAAGCATTGGCAGCCGCATAGGCCAACATGGACAGCGGCTGAACCTCTGCATGTTCAAGGGAAGGGTAATAAAGCGAATACTCCCGTCGTTTAGACGCCTCACGGGTGCCTAGGGATAAGGTAATAAACCCTCTTTTGACTAATTGCCGCGCAAAGTCGCGCTGGGGCTTTCCGCCGATGCCTACCGCAGTCTCGGGCTCATAAAACACGGTAATCACCGCTGGGCGCTTACGTTTGTTGTCTCCATCTGGAATTAGTAAATAACCGTCTGTCCACTCATTCGGCAACCATTTAAACCGTACGTGGTGCTGCGCATATCCGTCTTTTTGAACGGTCGAGTCAATGGTCAACTTCTGCTGTTCCAATAACGGAGGCCATGCGCCCATCAAGCCGTGCCACTGTTCCAGAATTTCTTTACGGCGGCGTTGCCAATCGTCCTTCGTTTTCACCGATGTACCATCGTAGAACTGCAAGGGCGAACGGAAATCGCCCAATTTCCCGCTCAGGGAATCGGGAGGGCTAAAGAAAGGTACGATTTCTTTCCACAATGTACTGTCTTGTGCAGAACACAAGATAGGCAGGAAAAACAGCGTTATCAATAAAAAGCACCTTGAAATTTTCATAAGTAAACGGTTAGTCCCAATGCTGCAGGGTTTCCTGTCTGTTTACCATTTTTAAATCTTAGCTATTCAATAAATTCTGAACATTTACGGCCGCACCACCCTTTCGTTTACTTTCATCCGCTGCCGCCATAAATGCTACCAGTTCGGTGGTTTCCGCCGGATTGACCGGAACGATGCCGGTATCAAAAAAATCGACAATACGATAGAGAAGCGGAAGATATCCTCCAAATTTCCCGATTGCCTGTTGTCCCTCTGTTCCGTACGCCATTCCGCCATACCCGCCTTTCCCTGCCCGGATTCCACGGAAAACCCCCACCCGACCATCGGACCATGTGCCGACCACAATATCCGTTCCTTCAGCGAAGGTGCGGCGGACTTCTTTACAACCCGTTCCCAACAGTGCAAATAACATTTCGACACCATGTATGCCATACCAAAATAAATCGGGGTGCGTGGCTTCCAGTGTTGCGGGAGCAAATGCATCCACGCCGGTAATGTCTCCAATTAATTTTCCTGCAGCGAGGTCAGAAATGTTTTCGACATATCGCAACGAAGACGACGAAAACGTAGGAACGTTGTGTTGTTTTGCTGCTGCGAAAATAGCTTTGGTATCTGCCAATGAGGCGGCAATCGGCTTGTCGATAAATACCCGTTTACCTGCTTTAAACACAGGTATCGCCTGTTCCAGATGCAGCCGTCCATCGTTTGTTTCCAGCAGAACCACATCCACCTGGTCCAACAATGCCTGAATTGAATCGACGATCGCCACACCCAAATTCTTCACTTCATCAATGTACCCTGGAATACGCTTTGCGCTGCTCTCAATCGTTCTACTTCCATAAGGGTACGCTGCTACCACCCGATAACCGTTTAGCTTACTATCCGGCTGACTGGCATTCAATGCCTTGGCAAATGCGATACTGTGCGACGTATCCAAGCCAATAATTCCCACGCGCTTTCCTGCAACAGCGTCCCGCGAAAAACCAACGTTAGCAATAGACATTGCAGATAAGCCGACCCCCATTGCAGTCAAGCCTTTTAAAAATTTTCTTCGATTTACTTCCATGGCTTATTAATCTATATTTCTTCCTACACATTACGCGTACGCATACGTGTCGTTTTCGTTCGAAATACTATCATTACCTCCTAATCCGTTTATAATTGATATCGGTAACGTACCCGCCAAGTACGTTAATATTTTTTTCACTTCCAAATGTTATTGAATTTTTCACGGAAACATTTACTATACGCGTTTTTGCCCATATGAATTTTTGATCTCTGTCTATCGGATCTTTAAATCATTCTTACGGACTGATTCCAATTTCTGTTTCAATTGAATCTGTAATTTACTCACAGCCGATTGGTACGCAGGGAGGCCAGCCAGATTATTATGTTGTTTCGGATCATATTCCATATCATACAACTCCATTCCCTGCGCCCCTTCCTCGCCGTATTGGATGTAACTCCATTTTTCCGTGCGTAACAGGAATGCCTTCCCGTTCTCTTTTCCGTTTTTACTTACCGAAAACGCCGCATCCCTCATTTTATGTGTTGGATCATTCAACGTGTTTACCAAGCTTTCTCCCTGCAACTGGGATTCAACCGTTAACCCGGCGAGTTCCGCAAGAGTAGGGTACAGGTCTATCAGCTCAACCAACGAATGGCATATAGCCGGTTGCTTTCCCGGCACCTTAATAATTAACGGAACCCGTACCGATTCCTCATGCAATCCCACTTTCATCCAAAAATCATGTTCGCCCAGATGATAACCGTGATCTGAGGTGAAAATGATTACCGTATTATCCTCCAAACCTTCCTCCTTCAATGTTTGAAGGATTTTGCCCAATTGCGTATCCATATAAGACACTGTGGAATAATAGGCAGCAATTGCTTTTTTTTCCTGTTCTTCACTCATCATTCCGTTCAGGCTTGTCACATAGTTAATACCCGGCGCCGGGATATCGTCCCAATCGTTTACGACTTTTGGCGGCAATACCACCTGTTCATATGGATACGCGTTAAAGTATTTTTTCGGTGCCACAAACGGAACATGGGGCCGGAAAAAGCCTGCCGCAATAAAAAAGGGCTCGTCCTTGTGCGTACGAAGCAAATCCGAAACTTTATCCGCAGTTTTCCCATCGGAATAATCGGCATCATCTCCATCCGCTCTGACAATGGACATTAAGTTATTGCCTTGTTTAGGAGGTTCCAGACCATAAGGATTTTTTTGCACGAGTTCGCCCTCCCCTTCAGCGTTCCACAACGGATCCTGACTGTTAAACCGTTCATCCCAGGAAGCCTCATCGTCGGTACCATCGGCACCTTCGATGATGTCCTGCGTCCCCATGTGAAAGATTTTGCTTACCCGTGCCGTATAGTAGCCATTGTCCCTAAACAACTGTGACCAGGACTTTTTATCTGGCCCTACATTTTCCCGTCCACTTACGTAGCCATACGTACCCGTAGCGGTGGGATAGTACCCAAACATCAAGGATGCCCGCGAAGGACCGCATACCGGATATTGTGAATACGCATGCGTATATTTTACACCGCTAGCAGCCAGACGGTCAATATTCGGTGTGCGGGAAGCGGCATTGCCATATGCCGAAACCGCGGTAGTCGTCAGGTCGTCAGAAATGATGAATAATACATTAAGCTTATCGTGTTTTTGCGCAACACAGACGTGCAGGTACGTGAAAAAACAGCATAGAATGGTGAATGCTCTCATTATTTTATTTCGTAGTTATTGTCATTTTGGCCGACTCATAAACGAATCCTCTATTTTCAAATAGCTTTCTATTTCCTCTTTTTTCTGTACAAATGCGCCATTTAGCTTTTCGACGAGGTCAATACGTTTTTTGGCAAGATCAGTTGTTTCAGCTATATCATCACGCAGATTATATAATTGCCACGCTTTAGCAGGTTCATCTCTAATAATTTTCCAATCTCCCCAATGAAGCGCTGCAAAGTTCCGATATTCAAAAAACAGTGTTGCATGTGGAGAATGGGGGCTCTCTTGTGTTAATACAGGCAAAGGATTCTTGCCGTCTATAAACCTGTCTTTTGGCAGTTCAGCCTGGGATAGCTTAGCGCATGCCGGAAATAAATCCAAAGACCAAAGGCGTACATCGATGACTGAGTTTGCTTTCACTTTTCCAGGCCACCTTACCAAAGCCGGGACTCGTATTCCCCCCTCCCACAACGTGACTCCCGCTCCTTTTAACGGGGCATTTGATTGAATATCCAAATAGGGATAAAACGCGCCATTATCTGAATAAAGAAACACAAAGGTATTTTCAGAGATGTTCAGTGAGTCCAACGTATTCAATACCCGGCCAATGGCCATGTCAATTGCGGTAACCACCGCATTAAACCGCTTCTTAGGATCTTTTTCATCTGGGGAAATCCCATAGGGTTTAAAGGCATAATCAGGTGCTTTCCATATATTTTCTTCGTCAGGACCAATATTCCGTTCGCCAGGATGGTGCGGGGCATCAAATGGAAGATAAACAAACCACGGTTTTGCTTGTGAGGTGTTTTTCCTGATAAAATGAATAGCAGCGTCCGCAAATAGGTCGGTACTGTATTCTCCGTTCCTGTTAATGGCTTCCGTATTGTGATGAAGGTCTTGTTTTCCTGCATATACATGAGAAAAATGATCAGCATTGCCTGATGCAATGCCCAGATATTCGTCAAATCCCCTTTCGGTCGGTCTTGATCCAGGTGCAAAACCAATATTCCATTTTCCAAAAGCTCCCGTTGCATATTCCGTTGGTGCCTCTTTTAACATTTCGGGGATCAATATTTCAGATTGCCGCAGACCAATCCCATAATTCCCCGCTATACCATTCAGCTGATCAACCAGTTTATGCCGTTGGGGGATTCTGCCTGTCATCAACGAAGCTCTCGATACGGTACAAGTTGCGCCTGCAGTATAAAAATTTGTCAGGCGTGCCCCCTCCAAACCCAGCTGCTCAATGTGGGGAGTAATAATTGGAGATTCTTTATTATAAACGCTAAGATCACCATACCCTACATTGTCGACTGTGATGATCAGTATGTTGGGAGGTCGATTGGGAGGCCGGCCACTAGTATGTGCCCATAATGGGTTGCTGATCCCAGTATTCAGCGTTAAAAAAAACAGTAAATAAATGTTTCTTATCATCAGATAATTAATTTATCACTCACTTGTAATCTTCGCCGCGGATGCTCCTGATGACCGACCGTTGCCAGTCTAAAAGTGCTTTCCGCATCTTTTCGACTCTATCGGGATAACGGTCCGCTAGGTCATGCTCCTCCCGGACATCACTTTTCAGGTTGTACAGCTCCAGGACTTCCCCCTCCTGGTACAGTTTCCATTCGCCATCAATCCATGCGAACTCACCCGAGTAAGGATAACGGTCCAGGCCCACATAGGCCATATCCGGCGGATTCAATAAACCTTCATTCAGCGAATCGGCCGGCAGCTCACCCGACAGCACTCGCTGGTAGACCTGAATGATCTGATCGCTTTTCATGCCCTTCCCCTTAATTTCTCCATAATCCCAGAAACCAAGCGGTTTAGCTCTGCGAGCCATCCTGTCATGAAGCAGGGGTACAAGGCTGATTCCATCCAGCGGATATTTGATGCCCGATAGGTCTACACCGGCCAGTTCAAGAACCGTAGGGAAAATGTCTAACGTGCTTGCGGGCATGTCCGAGATCCTGTGCTCGATCTTCCCCGGCCATTCGATCAGTGCAGGTACGCGGATCCCCCCTTCATGCAGCGACCCTTTTTGGTCCCGCAACGGACCGTTATCGGCCTCGGGCAGCTTCCCACCGTTGTCACTCGAAAACCAGAGCAGCGTCTCATCTGAAATCCCCTTGCTTTTCAACTGGTCCCGCAATTTCCCCATGGCCCGGTCGATTCCGGTCAACTCCCCATAATAGTTCTTCAGGTTCTCCGGCTCGTCCGCGTACAGGTCTTTTAATTCTTCCGAGGCCTGGTGGGGAAGATGGGGAGATCCCAGCCAGATAAACACAAGAAACGGTGATTCTGCCTGCATGGCCTTGTCAATATATTCCAAAGCCAGGTCCACCGTTACTTCAGAACTCTCTCCTTTCAGGTGCACCGGTTCGCCGTTCTTGCTCATCCAGGGGTCGTTCTCATAAAAGTTCGCCGCTGCGCACCAGGTGTCAAAACCCCGAGCCCCGGGGTTGGTCGGGTGATCCGAAGTGATCGATCCGATATGCCACTTGCCAAAAAAGCCCGTTTGATAGCCGCTTGCTTTCAGGTGGCTAATGAAGCTTTGCTCTTCCGGCCTGAGGATGTGCCCCCAGGAAAAAACGCCCGTTCGCGTAGGGTACCGGCCCGTGATCACCCCCGCCCGCGTCGGGGAGCAGACCGGTGCGGTATAAAAACGGTCCAGCCGCAACCCATTCCGTGACATGTCGTCCAGGTTCGGGGTTTGTACATTACTGTTCCCCCTGTAGCCAACATCCCCATACCCCTGGTCGTCCGTCATCACGATGACGAAATTCGGTCTGGAAGGGAGCTGTTGACCCTTTACAAGACTCAAGGGAAAAATAAAAAGGAATAGGATGGACAATTTGGTTGACAATACCTTGTGAATTAACTGTTTCATATGATCGTTCAATATATGTAATTGTTTGTCTGAACAACTCGTTTATTTTCCTCTATTGCTGAAGCGTGTTGAACCTCCCGCTGTTTCTGACTAAACGTTTCTCTTAGCTTCTGAACCAAATCTGGTCTGGACAGGGCAAGGTCATTTGCTTCTGACACATCCTCTTTTATATTAAATAACTGCCAGGCGTCATTGGTATTCTCCCGAACTATTTTCCAATCCCCCCAATGTAAAGCATCAAATTCCCCTATCTCGAAATACAAAGTAGCATGGGGTGAAAATGCTGTTTCTCCAAGAAGTACCGGTAAAGGGTTTTTCCCGTCAATAACACGATCTGCTGGTAGTTCAGCTCCGGATAATTTAACACATGCGGTAAATAAGTCAGGAGACCACAGGCGGGTATTGATCAGGGAACCGGGTTTTATCTTATTGCCCCATTTTACGACGGCCGGGATACGTATTCCTCCTTCATACAACGTCGACCTCCCTCCTCTTAGCGGTGTATTTGTGCTGAATTGAACGCCCATGATACGCTCTTGGACAGCCTTTACATTAGCGCCATTATCTGAGTAAAAGAAAATAAAGGTGTCTTTTGATATGTCTAGTGAGTCCAATGTACTTAGAAGTCGGCCAATAGCCCTATCAATTGCCGTAACTACGACATGATACCGCATGATGGGGTCTTTTTCATCAGGCGAAATCCCATAGGGTTCAAAAGCAGCATCCGGTGCTTTGAAGATAGGGAGTTCATCCGGTGGAATGTTTCGCTGCCCGGGCGAGTGCGGGGCATCAAATGGCAGGTAGATAAACCACGGCCTGGACATCTTTGCATTCGTTTTTATGAAATCGATGGCTGCATTGGCAAACATATCTGTACTGTATTCACCTGACCGGCTAACGGCCTCCGTATTATGATACAGATCAGGATTGCCGGCATATACGTGTGTAAAATGATCCGCATTGCCTGAAACGATTCCTAAGTATTCATCAAAACCCCGGTCCGTAGGTCTTGAGCCGGGCGCAAAGCCGATATTCCATTTCCCGAAGGCTGCTGTTGCATAATTTCCCGGGCTGTTCTTGATTACCTGAGGAAGTAAAATTTCTGATTGACGCAGCCCAATCCCGTAATTGTCGGCTAAACCATTCATTTGATAATCCAGTTTATTCCGTTGCGGAATCCTGCCTGTCAATAGGGTAGCCCTTGACGTCGTGCATGTTGCTCCGGCTGTATAAAAGTTAGTCAGTACAGCTCCTTCTGCTGCGATTCTATCTAAATTGGGCGTAATAATGGGTGACCTTTTATTATAAAGTTTATAGTCACCGTACCCTACATTGTCGACTGTAATGATGATGATGTTGGGAAAGGATTGTTCCAGATTTTCATTTGGAAAATCCAAATTTTTTGCTTTTTTATCATAGCCTTGGCCATATAATGCCATTGGAAATATAAAGTGGTATCCCATAAGCAAAATAAGGATCCGGGCTACATACAAACCTAATGTATCCATCGTCTGATACTTTAAAAGCCACTAAAAGAGCTATTGTAATTTCTAAAAACGTTACTCAATGATCTCTAAGGGTGGAACATTTCGTTCTGTTCCGGAATAGCCTTTATTTTGATTGATAATCCCTAACGTATTTTCCGAGATGACGGTTTCAGGGATGGGCCACAACGCATTATGTGGAGCGATTCGATACGATTGTTGTCCCCACGAAAAATTTATCTGAAAAAAGAGATTTTTGGCCATCACTCTATCAAAAAACCAGTTATTCTGACTAAAGTTTTCCAGATTATATCCGTTCATGTTCTGTCTCGCCATGATAAAAGATACTCTTATCAGCTCACCGTGCCTGGGTTCTTCCGTAGCCAACTCGCGGGCACGTTCATCAAAAATAAAATCAATGGTAACATCATTAGCGGTTATGGGCAGAGCACCCGCCCTTTCGCGGACTCTATTCAGATCCATCGCTGCCTGGTCAAGTTCATTTTTCCAGAAATAAGCTTCGGCCCTGATGAGGTAAGTGCCGGCCAAGCGAAAGATATAAATATCTCCGTTTCCTCCCGCTGTATGCTGCCCCGGGTAATAAGTCTTATAATGGGGAAAAGAGAAGCTATGTTGAAAAGTATCAGCCGGAGTGGCAAAATTCAAACGGTCAACGGGTTTTCCAAAATCGGGAGAAGATGGATTGTTGTATAGTAACTCATTCCATTCCACCCAATTCGCGTCGCTTCTTCTTAAGTCATGTTGATAATCCCAGATTTCGTAAAGATAATAAGGTGTCAAACGGGCATTCGCATTTCCTCTCTTATATGTTTCGTATTGTTCACCCACATCTACCATCCCTGCACCTCCGCTATGATCCCGGACTTTTGCATGCCACCAGGCCGGATTATATGCCTGGGGTAAAAATGAACCGACCTCCCGGGCTCCATCAGGGTCCTCAACCCGATCAATTACGCTGAATATCGTTTCTGTATTGGCGGAATTATTAATATTAGCCGGCCTAAAAAGGTCCCATATGACATTATATCCAGAGTTGCCCGCATCTTGTCCGAACCGCGCTGTCATCAATGCGTAAGGTCCTTCGATCACGTTTGTAGCTGCAGTTATTGCCTTGTCAAAATCTAGGTTAGCCAATGAAATCTTGGCTAATAAATGATTGCCGGCACCTTTGGTCGTTGCCCCCGGCTGCGCTGATACCGGAAGCCACTGCACGGCCCATTCCAGATCCGCTTGGATCTTGTCAAGTATCGCCCACCTGGAATGGGTATAAAAATCCAATTTCGGACCGGTTATTTCCTCCCCGATGAACGGTACATCGCCATAAGAGTTTACCAAGCGGTAATACCAGTATGCCCGATAAAAATAAGCAGATGCCAGTAAGTGGTTCCTCGTTTCTTCCAGATCCCATTGTACCTCATCAATCCTGGAAATTAACACATTGGCACTCCTTATGGAATTATAGGCATGCGTAAACAGCTTACCTGGATAATCATGGGTACCTCCATCTCCCGCCGGCGTTAATACCTGTGGAAAATCTTTTACTACGGCATTTGCCAAGGCTCCCGGTACCGCCATATCTGACATAGCGTATTCATTCACCATCAGGGAGCGACCATTATAATGCTCCTGCTTAATATCTTTGCTCATCGTCACCACTAATGCTTCAAAGCCTTCTTCATTAATATAGACGTTTTCTGGTGCATAAAAAGAAAGAGGCTTGGGTTTCAGCCAGTCTTTTGAACATGCTGTAAGAACTAAAAGCAAAAATAACAGCGGTATATTGGTTATTCCTTTCATGTCTTTATAATTTATCATTGTTAACTAATGAACTTAGAAAGTTACATCCAGACCAAATGAATAAATCCGGGGCATTGGAGAGCCTCCCGACTCCGGATCCCAGTCCTCCCATTGATCGAAGCTATAGAGATTCCGAACAGCGCCGAAGATCCGCGTATTAGTCAAATTTCCCTTCTGAATAATCTTCGCTGGTAATTTATACGAAACGCTAAAATCCTGAATTCTTACAAAAGAGCGCGGAAAATACAGGTTGTACCCCCCACTATAGGGTGCAGCGCTGGCGGTTAATGAACCATATTTATTTGATGGATTAGCCGCGGTCCAATAGGGAACTGCACGCATCCCCCGTCTGTCATAAAGCTCTGTATCATTATGTTTAAATTCGTCTATACTACCGATATGGCCAAGATCGGCACGAATAAAAATGGATGCAGAAAAGTTTCTTAAAAACGTAAAGTCATTTCTTAATCCAATCCGGTACCTGGGTTGCCGCCACCCTATAAATTGTTTATCTACTAACGTTGAATACACTTTATCCCCGTTCACGTCAACAGCCTTATAATCCCCCGGTGACAGTCCGTACAGTTTTGCTTCTTCTGCTTCACTTTCCTGCCAAACTCCTGTGATCTCGTAATCCCATACCCTGTCGATCGGTTGCCCGATAAACCATTGATTTGAAATATCCGACACCTCACGCCTGACTATTTCTCCATCGATTTCAACTTCTTCAAAATCTCCAAAAAGCCTTTTGATCTTATTTCGATTTAAAGAAAAAACCAAGTTTGATCTCCATTGAAAGCGTTCCTTGTTGATATTTTCGGTAGCGATACCTAATTCGATTCCCCTGTTCTCCAACTCACCCAGATTTGTTGTAATGTTATCAAAGCCTGTAATACTTGGCAAATTCCGCTGCATCAACAGGTCCAGGGTAGTCATCTGATACGCATCGAGTGTAACATTGATCCGATTATGGAGTATGCCCAGATCCAAACCAACATTATAGGCTTTCGTTTTTTCCCAGACCAAATTGGGGTTCGCCAAAGAACTGTTAAAGACCCCAACCAACACTTGCGAACCGTTGGAGTACAAATTTTGAGATAAACTTGCCAGTGCAGCATATCGTCCGATTTCCCGGTTTCCATTAATACCCCATGATAGTCTTAATTTCAGGTTATTAATCAAGTTGCTTGAGAAAAATTGCTCTTCGTCGATCTTCCAAGCAAATGCCAAAGCAGGGAAGGTTGCCCTTGGGTTCTTTTGACCAAAAGCCGAATAACCATCCCTTCTTAACGAAGCGGTTAGTAGGTATTTATCTAATAGTGTATAATTTAGTCGGGCCATCAGGGCGTCGCCTGTTGATTCGTTATCATCATTTCTGATTACATCGTTAGCGGAAAATTGTAGCCCATGAAAGGAAAGGTTTTGGTTAGGACTGAAATCTTCCCCGCTTTGAAAAGAAGACCAGTTTCTGAACTTCTCAATATTGTAAAGGAGCGTTACGTCGAAATGATGTAAGCCAATCTTTCTATTCCATTTAATGAGATTATCCACCATCCATTCATACATCTGGGAGTCCTCACGGGTACCATACCCGTTAATATGAGTTCGCCCTCCGTTAATCGTTCTCGAATCCCAAAAATTATGATCTTTGGTGAACGACAATCTGGGTTGGTAGGATAATCGGTAATTAATGCCAAAGGGAAGTTTTAATTCAGAATAAATAACACCAAACAGACTATTTGTGGTACTTAATCTATCTTGGTATTTATGATTGATCAGTGGGTTTTGACCTCCCTGGTAATCGTTTGGGAACCATTTTAACGTACCGTCTTCATTATACATGGAACCGAAGGGGCTGGAGATCAGCATTTGTTCCACATTTGCCGCCACGGCACTTTCATCCCGATTAGCAAACTGCGTGTTAACTCCAACCGTTAACCAGTCAGTAATTTCCGCATCAAGATTCAATCTGGAACGTATCGTGGAAAATTCATCTCCCACGATGATACCTTCATTATCAGTATAACCTAAAGACCAGTAATATTTAGCCCTTTCTGATCCTCCGCTCAAACTGATATCATAGTTCTGTCTAAGCCCTTTTTGTATAACCTCATCATACCAGTTGACACCGGTCCCGGCTATGTAATTTTCAACTTCAGCTGGAAAGAAAAGGAGTCGGTTAAGCCATTCTTTTGTGATGTCCGCGTTGGGATTGTTATTGTAGTTTAACCACTCCTCTTTACTGATACCTGAAGGAAGATCGTCCGGATTATGAAAGTAATAATCAACAGTGTTGGGGTTCGTCTGGATCAATTAATCCCTTCTGAAATCGGTATATTCTTTTGCCGTTAACGCCCGGATGTCTTTATTGGTAACTTCCGTAATACCTATCGTGGATTGAAAATTGATTGACGGCTTACCCGTATGGCCTTTTTTTGTCGTAATGATGATAACGCCGGAGGCCGCCCTTGAACCAAATACAGCTGCAGAGCTCGCATCTTTCAAAATATCAATTGCCTCAATATCTTTCGGATTTATGTCTGCTAAGCTACCGTTGAAAATCACGCCGTCCAATACGATTAATGGTTGTGTACTAGCGCTTAATGATGTTTGTCCTCTGATTTCCAATGAGCTCCCTCCTTCAGCAGAAGTAGCTTGATTCGCATTAAAGCCAGCTACCGTACCTGTAAGCATCTCGCTTAGCTGCGTCATGCTTTGATTTTCGTACGTTGTTGCATCGACACGTGTAACCGACCCTGTTAAATCACTTTTCTTTTGCGTGCCATAGCCAACTACAACTACTTCTTCTAAATCGCTAACTGATAAATTCATTACAATGTCTATAGTTTGTCGGTTTCCTACGGGCTGTTCCATAGTGTTGTAACCAAGCATGGAAAACATCAACGTACCATCATCTGCAGGCATATTTATACGGTAGCGACCATTGGCGTCAGTTTTGGAAGCTATAGAAGTACCTTGGATGATTACCGTTACCCCCTCCAGCGGTTGACCCTCTTCGTCGGTTACAAGACCGGTAATCGTTTGTTCCTGTCGCAATGCTGCTGAGGTTCTAGCAAGGGTTGGTAATTCTTTTAGCGTTATGGCGATAGATTCACCACTGATTTGGTATTGCAATGGCTGCTCTTTGAATAAAATAGCCAAGGTTTCGTCTACGCTTTTATTCTTGACTCGGATGGTGACAGGACTGGCCTGATTTAGCTCCTTTTCGTCATAAATAAACGTATAACCAGACTGCCTGCTGATCTCAACCAATACTGTTTTCAGCCGAATTTGGTGATGATTTAAGCTAATGCGTTGCGCATGGACCTTAGCCAATGCAACCGTAATGGATGCAAAAAAGATAATTAGGGTCAATTTCATGGCTAAATAGATTTGTGGCGATACCGGATCATCAAGGTGGTATCGAAGTCTTTCGCTTTTCATTTCTTTTGCTTCATGAGCAATACAGACGTTCTCGATAGAAATCGTTACGTTTGTATTGTTGGGTTTAAACTTTGGTTAATGCATTTTTAATGAAGTCACTCAACATACTGTCTGAGGTGTTGCAACCACCTCGGCAGTTTTTTGTAATTATTCTATTGTTATAACCCTCCTTCCTTCTACGTTAAACTTCAATCCGGTTTTCAATTCGATGGCCTGGAGTACTTCCCGTAGCTTGGCATCTCGCGGGATGATGACCGACAAACGTGTCTCACGTCGTGGCCACATCGTCACTTCCACATCATACCAACGCTCCAGCTGTTGCAGCAGTTCGACTAAATCTGAGTTGCTAAGCACATAGATACCATCTTTCCACGAAATCGCTTCCATCACATCTACCTGCCTCACCTCAATTTCATTGTCTCGCAGAACTGCCTGTTGCCCGGGCATGAGGGTTGTGGCGGATCCACCGTTGCTCTTCTCCAATCGGACACTTCCTGTGACCAATGTTGTCGTAATTGCCTGTTCGTTTTGATAAGCTTTTACATTAAATGATGTACCCAGCACAATCAGCTCCTGTTCTTGGCTCGTCACCACAAATGGATGTGAGGCATCAGGTACAATTTCAAAAAACGCCTCGCCAGTTACTTCCACCTCCCGTCTGTCTCCTGTAAAAGCCGTTGGATAGCGCAACACCGACTCAGCATTCAGCCACACTTTACTACCATCGGGCAGCGTTACCTGATACTGTCCCGCCCGCGGAGTCGAAAGGGAAACGTATTGTACCTCTTTCGCCTGAACGATGGCCGTACCATCTACATATACGATCCCACCGCCTTCCATAGCGATCCCTGTTTGGTCTTCGCTCAATGCAATGGCCGGGCCGTTGTCTAACACAAGTTCAGCGCGGTTTTTGCCGGGTTCTATTTCCTGTGCACGGGGCGCTGTGACCGGGCCTTCCGTAACCGAATCTCCAAAGAAAATCCAACTGCCGATACCCGCTATCAGGAGACCCGAAGCAGCTATTCCCAATAGCATACGGTTACCACGGAGGTGTTTCGGACGGCGGCGTGTTTTTCGTTTGAGCGATTTTCTTACCCAACGATCTACCTCGTCTATCTGTACTTGATGCTCATCGATATCCAATTCAGTATCCAGCTCATTTTCAATCAATGCTTTTAGGGCGTCTCCCTCGTCATCGATATCAAAATAACTAAGCAGAGCTACCAAATCTTCTTGGGTATAGTTACCACTAAGGTATCTGGCAAAAATGTACTTAATATGTTCCCGACCTTCCAAAACAAGTGCTTTGTAGGTTTATACAATCCTGAAAGGATTTATGGGTACATAGAAAATAAAAAAAACAAAATTGATATGGAAAATTCCGCGTAGCTTGCTATTCTTTTCCTCAGAAATTGATTTGCTCGCTTGATATGGGTGTGTATGGTACCGATTGATATATTGAGTTCCTTGCTAACTTCGTCGTAGCTTTTCCCGTGGAGTTTGCAAAGTGTATATACGATCCGTTGTTTAGCGGGCATCCGTTGCAGTATTTCGCGGAAACGTTGTTCGTTTTCCTTCTCCAATAGATGGGTTTCAATATGTTCGTAACCCGCTTCAGTCGCCGGATAAAGGTAGGCTCTTACTTTCTCATCGTGAACCGCTCTCTTAAAGATATTATACGCATTGTTCGTTGCGATCTTAAACAGATAGGCTTTAATGGGTTTATGCTCGTCTACACGTTCCCTGTGTTCCCATAAAGCCAAAAAAGTATCCTGTACGACCTCCTTAGCCAGCTCGGCAGATTTCAGCAAACGGAGTAAATGCCCGATGAGTTGCTGGTAATACGCATTATAAATAATTTCAAAAGCTGTTTCATTCCCCTTCCGTAGCTGCTGAAGTACATATTGTTCATTGATGGGCGTTAATCTTTTCATTTTCAGTAGCGTGAAATACCTTACATCGGTTCGTCAACACACGACGATATCCAATGAATCATTCCCTGTTTCTGCTCGCTGGTAAACCGGTTAAAACCCAGCGGTGTTTCTAAGCTGAGTGCGTCCTCCGCACCATATAATTGATACACACCCCGCGCTTCTTCCACACACTTCCGTAGCGCATCGGGATTGACATGCCGGTCTAGCGTCGGCGAGTTTATCCATACAGGTCTGGGTGCAACGGCTGCAATAATTTCGTTGAAATCTGTTGGGATATGATCTTCTTTACCGACAAAAAAACCAAGCCGGGGAAGCAAGCCATGCAAATGAGAAAACGCCAAAATACCCTCACGCTGCCCATCCCCCTGCATATCTCGAAACGATGTGAAAGCACTGACCGCGGCAACTCCGGCTAGCCGATCATCCAATGCCGCTGTAAACAGGCCGACGGTTCCTCCCAGGGCATACCCAGCGATATAGATATGATCGGAATCGATAAAATCCAAGCTTTCTGCTGCATCAATAGCCGCGCGTGTATCCGCAACCATTTTACCGAGCTTTGACCACCGTGGATATCGCTCATAAAATAACGTACCCTCGTCAATCCGTTCTCCGTACCCTAACAGATCAATTGCCAGCACAGCGACTCCCTTCGAAAGGAATCCCTCAAACAGGTCGCGGTATCTCATCCCGAATCCCGTATTTGCATAGTCGTGTAAAAAAATAACAACCGGCAACTTTGCCCGGTTTCCGAATTTCATACCACCGGATTCGTCAACGGGGTAGTACAGTGAGGCAAAAAGGTTATCGCCTACAGCGTTCGAGTAAGGCCCCAAACTTTGCTTTTTACCATTGCGAACGACCGGTCGATCAATGAGTTTACTCAGGTAATCTTCCGCGGGCACCAATTGCTTCAACGAGTCGCCTTTCAAACCCGGAGGCTCTTCTCCCAACAGCCATTGAATTCGCTCCCGGACTTCTTGCTTCGTTCGATTCCAATCCAACGTATTTACAAAGGTCTTCTTTTCATCAAACAAACCAGAAGCCTGTGGAAATTGGTCGGGATTAATTCGTTCCCCGCTAAGTTCCTTCCATTTATCAAAAGAATAATCGTATACCAGCTTGTTTTCCCACGGAAGTTGTCTGCGGCTGAATCGGATGTCAAGCCAGTCTATATAGGCTTCAATATCTCTTGCGGAAACGCTATGTCCGCCGTCGCGAAGGCGGACACCCACATTGTTTGGCGCACCTAAAAACTCGTATACGCGTTTTACAGACTTAAAATTTTGCTCGATCGCCCACGGATCGCCCCCGCCACCTTCTCTTACGGAGGAACTCATCAGTAAGGCATTGGGAGCTATCAGCGCCATCAATGAGTTCTGATCGATGGGAAGTTGGTGCTCACGTCCCGCATAAAAGCGCAAACGAGGGTGCAACCACTGCGGCCGAATGGAGCACAGGAAATCGATGGATTCGTTGTCATACCGTTCGTCCGTATATCGATAAGGAATCTCTCCACCTGTGCCTCCGCTGCTGCTAATCACCGCTGTAATTCTGGGATCAAACGCCGCAGCAAATAGCGATTGCTTTCCATTTCGTGAGTGGCCTGCCAGTGCGATCTGTTGTTTGTTGACCTCTTCGCGCGTGTATAGATAGTCAACTGCTCGTTGCGCTCCCCAAGCGCGAGTCATCAAGATGCTCCAATCGTATTGGGGATATAATTTTTGATACGACTCCGTATCGTCGTTGATATCCGCACCAGCATATAGACATCCGATATATCCCCGTCGCACTGCAATTTTAGCCCAGACCCGGTGATTCCATTGTGACATAAAAACCGGGAATGGTCCTTTGCCGGGGGGTATCAACAATTCAAGGGTAAGCTTAGCCGCTTCTGACTCACCAAACCGCAACTCCACCTGCTGTATTTTCACACCGTTCTCCGATCGCTCCGATAAGATGTGTGCCTGTAAATTATTGGGAGGAGGGGGAAACGTCCCCGAAAACAAATGTTTCACTTGCTCACCTATCCAAGCCTTCTTTTTTTTCCAATCGGCTAGGCTTTCAATCCGTTGACTTTGTCCGTCTTCTTCCCACATCAAAGGATCAGGTAAAAACGCATTGACGGGCAACGTATCAAAGTCCGGAGGTAATTCCCCGGTACGTTGCTGCCAATCATCCCACGTACTATCCCGATAGCTAAGCCTTACGAAAGAAGAAAATACGTCGCGCGGCCTATTCGTTGGATGCGGATACCGAATTAATCGCAGTTGCTCCAAATACGCTTTCCGTTTGGTTGTATCGGTCTGCGCACACACTTCCCACGCGTTCTGTAAGAACACAACAAGCAGTGTCAGCTTAAAAATTGCCGATTTTAATTGATAAATGTATAGTTGGCAAACCATAGCTTGAAATTATTCGCTAGCGGCTACCGCCTCCTTAACCAAGTTCTGCCAATGCCACTTTGGCACCACCTCGGGCCTTACTGAGATCAGCGGCCGTCATAAACCGATAAATCTCCAACGTTTCGTTTGCATCCACTGGAGATTGTCCTGAGTCAAAAAATTCAATAATCTTGCTCAATAATGTATCGTATCCCTTATAGGGGCCCAACGTCAGATCTCCTTGCTCTCCATAGGCTGTGCCGCCGTATGTATGCTTACCTGTGCGCGTACCCCGGAACGTACCGATACGACCGTCCGCCCAAGTGCCCACCACGATATCCGTACCTTCGGTATGGACACGACTTAGTTCTTTGCATCCAACTCCCATCAAGGCAATCAGCGATTCCACACCATGGATTCCATACCAAAATAAATCAGGGTGATGAGGTTCAATCGTCGCCGGGCTATACGTATCCGCTCCTAAGATTTTACCTATTTTACCGTTAATAGCGTCCTGAATCGTGCCCATGTACCGCAGCGATGACGTGGAAAAAACCGGAACGTTACGCTTTTCAGCCAAGTTGTAGATTTTCCGAACATCTTCGAATGAAGCCGCTACCGGCTTATCAATAAACACCGGTTTCCCCGCTTCGATAACTTCTATGGCCTGTTTCAACCTCGGATTACCGTCGTTGGTCTCCAACAATACATAGTCAACTTCTGCTAACAACGTGCGAATGGAGTCAACAATCTTCACTCCATAGGGTTTAATTTGCTCAAGGTAACCAGGGATTCGGCTGGTGCTGACTTCAATCGTACTTCCGTATGGGTAAGCCGCCGTCACCCGATAACCTGAATTGCTTAATGCACTTGAAGAATCGTTTAATCCTTTCGTAAATGCCATACTGTGTGACGTATCCAATCCAATAATCCCAACTCGCTTTCCTGATGCAGGCATCTGACCACTGACCGCCTTTGCATACCCCGCCATTCCAATACCGGCGGCCGCCAGTGATGCATTTGTGATAAATTTTCTTCTATCCATGATGTATTTATATTATATTTAAATGTACTATTCCTTTTCTCGATTCGACCTGTGAATGCGCAACATCGTATCAAATTTTGTATAATGGTTGTAGTGTCCTGTCATCCATAAAACAACCGGCGGTCTACCTGCTGGTAATTTTACGGCATAAGGCCGCACATTATGGGTGGATGAATGAACGGTGAGCGGAGTGGTGTCCCATCCGGTCGCCCCTTTCTTCCAGTGCTCCAATTCAAAATAGCCACCTATTTCACGCGATAGATAGACACTACTTACATCGCTGTGGTCAATGACAAGACCTCCCGAATAATGCGGTTCCCTAACCGCTTCGCCTGGCGCCACTCGCGGCATCCACCCCCCCGCTTTGCAAATTTCCTCATCCATCCATCGGTCGCCGTCCCACGAGGCGTAGTGATATCGATGATCCGTGTCTTCCGGAAATGTCGTATAACAAACAACCGGTTTGCCGTCGTCGCCCAAAGCCACGTCAGCTATCCAACTCCGCACTCCGTTTTGCTTCCCATCGTAAACTTTGTCAACTGATTCCCGCAAAATAGGCAGTTGATCCATCTTTGTTAGGAGGCGACCATCGGTTTGATAAAATACTCCTTTTTCATAATACATATGATAAACCGAATTGGTCGGCTCCACACCGGGATGACCATCTGTGAAAACCAGGTCAATTCGGCTAAGGCCGTCTGAGCTGACTTTTAGATACGGGCGATTTTTGGTCCCTTTACTCGCAATGAGCACGTGGGGTTCGCTCCACGTATCGCCTTGGTCGTCGCTATATGCAAAAGTTTGCTGCCAATCGCTCCCTCTCCAAAAGACATAAATCCGGTTTTGTTCCCCGGCTAGCATAACCGGATGAGAATACGTGATGCGATCTCCCCCAAATGGAATGATCTGTTCGTCGCTCCACTCACGAATATCTGCTGGCCTTTTACTTTTGCGCATAAAAAAACGCCCATTATGCTCCGTATAAAAAACAAGGATATGGCCGTCCGGAAGAATAAGTATCGAAGGTACATTGTGGTCATCCACTTGTAATCTTTCGTGCAGCACAAACGTAGTTATCTCATGCGTCAGAAAATCATTGGCGCCGATGACCACATCTCCCTGACTGCTGATGTATCCAAAATAGACTTGTTCATGTGTCCCTGCATGGTAAACGGCTCTTGGATCAGAAAACCAGCACCATGCTGCGTCATGAGAAACGATTGGATAATCTTCTCCCGAGCGCTGAGCAAATCCGCTGACGGCGCTTAAAAGCAGAACCGCAAATAGCAACATCGTTAGAGCCGGTTTCCCCGCCATCGAAGTTCCTTTACCGGAGATCATTGGAGAGGCGACCATTCCAACACCTAATACGGAACTACTGACAATAAACTTTCTCCTAGAAATGTCCATAATCGTTAATTATACCCTTCGTTTTGTTGCAATACATCCGACCTAACCTCTGCGTGTACGCACCCGCAATCCGTGAAAACTAAAAGATGGCGAAGCACGCTTCGATTTCATTTGCTCCTTAGCCCAATTTGATAATTTGTTTATAATCGTATCGGTAACGTACCCGCTAAATAAGCGAATCCATTTTGAATTTGCAAGACTTTTTATGGAATCAAGTCAATTTTTATAAAACTCAAAATTTTCTTTTGTGATAATATCAATCGGCATATATTGCTCCTTTTCAATCTTCCTATCTGCCACCACATGCTGAAATAACGACATAATACCCAAATATCCTTGCTCCTCGGGTTTTTGACCAATAAGAAAATCAATCGTGCCATCTTTTAAATAGTTGATATTTTCTTCAGACAAATCATATCCAATCAGGATTTGATGGTGCAGTGCGGTGCCGCGAAGATATTTTGCAACGCTCTTTACTCGGGAGTTGGTAACAAAAAAGGCATCTATATCCGTATGCGTTTTTAGGAAATCATCCAGGAGACTACTGACAGACTCATCGGTTGTGTTGGTGATATCTATCTTTTCAATGGTAATACGGGCTTCGGAAGTGTTGGTATCTTCGATGTAATGCCGAAAACCTTCTTCTTTACGAAGCAGGTGGTGATAGGCATCGATTTCCTTGGATATATTGATGATCAACACTTTTCCCTGCTTCAATCCAAATCGAACGAGTTGACCGGCTTGGTAGCCACTCTTATATAAGTGAGGACCAATGTAAGTAAGGCTGTTCTTGCTTGGCACGTCAGAATTGATAAATACATAGGGAATTTGCCGGTCTTGACAGATCGAAGCAAAATTAGCTGCTTCTTCAATAAACGAAGGAGCCACAATGATGCCATCATAATTATCTTGGGCGATGCTACTGACATGTTTGACAAACGTACTTTTATCATTGAGATCAAACAGATATCTATCCAAGAAAATACCATATTGTTTGATTTCCTGATAGCCACGCTCTAGACCGTCCAATGATGCTTTCCAGTAATCGGTTTCCCGGGCATTGGGAATTAAAAAAGCAAAGCGATTCGTCTTCTTCGAGGCCAGCCGACTCGCCAGAATATTAGGCTGGAATCCAATTTCTTTAATAATCTCATTGATTTTCGCCCGGGTAGTCTCCGAGACACCTTTCCGATTGTGGATAACACGGTCAACCGTAGCTATTGAAACGTTAGCCCGTCTCGCTATTTCTTTCACGCCAGAAAGATGTCCCGTTGGTTGTCTTTTTTTCAAGCTCATAATAATGCCAAAAATAACTGATTTGTTGAATTTCTAAAATGGCGGATATAGTCTGCTTGCTTATCCTACCGAGAGTCAGCGTTTTTTAATGTTTCCGGCCAGTCTCAAGAAAGCTTTCTCAATAGCCGTTTTAAAAAATTGAATCAGATTTTAGATGCCGAATAAAATACAGCTATTTTCATCGTATTTTTTATCGTATTTTCATCGAATAATAACGATGAAAACACGATGAATTTATGATATAATTACGTTTAATGATAAAGTTATAATCAACTTTGATTAAGTTTTAAAAAGTAACTTTTTAAAATACATCCTCAAAACATCTAGGTTACTTCCCCCGTCGCGGGGTGGTACATTGCGTAAAATTTTCGATATTTTTGTCCGATTATCAGTTCTTATTTACTATGGCAGAAGAATTCTACGTAACAGCGGGAACCAAAGAAGAGCAATATCAGGCGTTATTGCCCCAGATTGATGCGTTGATTGCCGGAGAGCGCGATCTGATTGCCAATATGGCCAACCTATCTGCGGTACTCAAGGCGCAGTTCGATTTCTTTTGGGTAGGTTTTTATTTGGTTAGGAAGGATGAATTGGTACTCGGCCCTTTCCAAGGCCCTCTGGCTTGCACACGTATTGGTAAGGGCAAAGGCGTATGCGGCCGGGCCTGGGAACAACAGGAGATACTCGTCGTACCGGATGTGAATGCCTTCCCCGGTCACATTGCATGCAGTTCACAATCAAATTCGGAGCTAGTAATACCGCTCATGATGGAAGGGTCCGTCATTGGCGTATTGGACGTAGACAGTGAGTACCTCGACTACTTTGACGAAGTGGATGTGCGCTACCTGCAACGGATCGCGGAACGATTAACGGGCTGTATCCAACTGAAGCCTATATAAATGATGGTACAGTCCATCTCCTTTTTCCATCAGCTCTTCATGCGTGCCGGAGGCCACCACCTGTCCACATTCGACCACCACGATTTGATTGGCCTCACGGATGGTAGAAAGGCGATGGGCAATGATGATAGACGTACGGTTTTTCATCAACTCTTCCAACGCTTGTTGTACCTGACGTTCGGATTCCGAATCGAGCGAAGAAGTTGCTTCATCCAAAATCAAAATGGCGGGATCTTTGAGCAATGCCCGTGCGATAGCAATCCGTTGTCGTTGCCCGCCGGACAATTTTACGCCACGCTCCCCCACGACGGTATCATATCCTTCGGGGAAATCCATGATAAAATCATGTGCATTTGCGCGTTCAGCGGCGGTGATGATTTCGTCAGCGTCGGCTGAAAGACGGCCATACGCAATATTTTCACGAATGGTTCCACCAAAAAGCAGCACATCTTGAGGCACGATGGCCACCTGGCTACGAATATCAGTCAATGGGTAGCTGTCAGCTTCGCGGCCATCGAACAAAATACGTCCGCTATCTGGTTTGTAAAATTGCAACACCAATGCGGCGATGGTCGACTTACCCGTGCCACTTGGTCCTACAATCGCTATTTTCTCACCCGCCTGTGCCTTAAATGAAACATTTTTCAGCACAGTAATCTCCCTGCGCGAAGGATAGGAAAAGGTAACGTTTTCGAAGGCAATAGTTCCCTTTATGGGATTTTTAATCGCCTTTTCTTCTTCCAGCAAACCGACATCTTCCTGTTGTTCGTCAAGAATTTCGATGACCCGCTCACTTGCGCCGATTGCTTTCTGAATATTCGCGTATAGTTCCGGAAAACTACCCATGGAACCGGCTACAAATATGGAATACAGTATATAGGTGGTCAAATCGCCCACCGAAATACTACCTGCGGCAACCAAAGACGACCCATACCAAATAACGGCAACCACCGCACCGAAGAGGCAAAAAATAATAAACGAGGCAAAGATGCCGCGATACGTAGCACCCTTGACAGCAATTTTGACAACGGCGTCAAGCGTACGGGAATAACGTGACGCTTCATAAGCTTCATTAACAAAGGCCTTGACGTTGCTGATGCCCTGCAAGGTTTCCTGAACCACGGTGTTGGATTCGGCGAGCTTGTCTTGTGCTTTGCGGGAAAGCTTTCGGATATACCTGCCGAAAATGACGGCAACAACCACCAATATGGGCAGAATGCTCAAATTGAGTAGCGTGAGCTTGGCGGAAACAATGAATAACCAGCACACTCCGCCGATCAATAAAATGATCTGCCGAATCATTTCTGCCACCGTCGTCGTCATGGTATCTTGTATCTGTGCCAAATCGGCCGACAGGCGGCTGTTGAGTTCGCCTACCCTCCGGTTAGCAAAAAAATCAAGGGGAAACGTAATCAGGTTGTAATAGGAATCACGACGAATGTCTGCGAGCGACTTTTCTGCGACTTCGACGAAAAGACGTATCCGGAAAAAAGATACCACGGATTGGACAAACAGGATCAAGAAAGAAATGGCACCGATCGTATGGATCTCGACTGCAAGCCAGTCGTATTTCACTTTACCCTGGGCCGCATCAATCATGGCTCCGAGCAAGGCAGGAAAAGTAAGTGCAGTAAGGCTTGACAAAAACAAAAATACCATCCCCACGATGAATTTCGTCCGGTAAGGTCTTAGGTAGGCTAGTAGTTTAGCTGCTTTTCTGAGTGTTGTCTTTGTAAGTTTCGGTTTGGGTAGGTCCTCCGATGGCGTATCCCCACTATTTAACCGTTGTCTTGCCATGTCCTATAATTAAAAACTATAGGGGCAAAAGTAATGACAATAACGCGGTCACTTATCACGGTTTCGTCAATTTTTGACGTTTTATAAGGAAAAAGACACCGGCGCCAGCAATTGCCAAACCAAAAAGAAGGGTCAATCCTCGGTAAAATTGATTTGCTTTTTCCAACGTGGTTATTTCGCTAACCATCCGTTCGTGCTCCTGTTGCAGTTTGCTGATGGTCTTGATGTACCCGTTAATGCGCCCGTCAAACTCAGAAGCCCTTTCAGCGATTTTTGATTTCTCGAAGTCCTTATAATCCAGCAGGGCTTTGGTTTCTTGAAAAATATCATTGTCCGTAAGGACAATCTGCTTCAGGATATCGATGGACGCCTGCATGTCCTTTTTGGTTTTCAACCCGAAAATACCCGTACGCTTTTGAAGGCTTTCATTAAATTGACCGAATCGCTGACCCCGTTCGGTCAATAATCTATTCACTTTTTGACGCTGGACTTCGTAGCCCACCGTATCTGACGTTTCCTGACCGAATGAAAACGAAATCAAACAACTTGCCAAAAAGAATGTTGCTACGCAAATGCAGCTGAACTGATACGGTCGCATGTTGTCTATCTTGCTCAAAAAACGGACCAAGTTTATTTTTTGAATTCCACGCGGATGATATCGCCTTTATTCAGCCCTAATAAACCGCTGGCATTTCCTTTGTTGATAGCGATCTCCAGGTAGTTAGTAATTCCAAAGAGGCAAAGCTTTTCGCCTTCCGGCACTTCGTTGTAATGCCAACTCATCTGATCAATCGTTTCGTTGCGTCTGAAATGGACTACAAAATTGCGACCGCGTTGGACCTTATTGAATAACTCTTTGCTGATATTGCTGATAACGTTACCAAATGAATCGACAAATACCACACTGCCACGTAGGCTATCTTTTTCGACCACGGGCTGCACCAGGGTACGGTCAACCACGCCGTCTACCGGATCTCCGATATCGGTTAATTTACCCCCTTTCGCAAGATGACAGGCAGCCTTGGCAAAAATATCGGTTAATGGGAAGTGTAAATATTTCAGATCCTGAATAATATTGATTTCCACAGCTTCCGTAGGCGGCCCATCTAATATTAACGAAAATAAGCCATTATCTGTACCGATAAAATAGTGACCCTTGTATTGCAGGGCAAGATAACGGTTGTTTTCGTTGAATACGGAGTCGATGCCGACAAGATGGACGCTTTGAGGCGGGAAATACGGATACGCATTTTTCACGACAAATGCGGCATACTGGATATCAAAAGGAGGTATCTCATGAGAAATATCAACCAGTCGCACAGCGGGAAATTGGCTGATAATACTGCCTTTTAATGCTGCTTGATAAAAATCTTTATGTCCTAAATCTGTTGTTAAGGTAATAATACCCATACCCGCCTTGATTGCAATCGATGCAAACTTAGATAAAGTTGCCATGATATCCAATTAGCGAAACTGCGAATTTGCAAAACTGCGAATTTGCAAAACTACGAATGGTAATTTATCGCTATCTTTGAAAACTGCGAAGCATCAGCGTGATGCAGCGCACAGGGAGTCATATCATTCATTGGAGATAGAATTTGAACGAATTAAACATTACGTTGGAATATGTGAATCCTGCCGTGTTGTGGGGCACACATAATGAACATTTCGAAGTGTTCAAAAAGCAGTTTCCAAAATTAAAGCTCGTTGCCCGTGGCAACGAAGTAAAGGTACTGGGGGATGAGCGCGAAATTTCGTTATTTAAAGAAGGTTTTGATAAAATAGTTGCGCATGTCGAACAATACAATAATTTAACGACAAACGACATAGAAAACATTTTGGATACAAGGCCTGTTAATGGTAAGCTAGCAAAAAAGACGGAAAAAACAGATACAGGTCCTATCGGCGTTGGAGAACCGATTGTTTTTGGACCCAATGGCATCGTTGTAAAGGCGCGGACGCCAAACCAGCGGAGGATGGTGGAAAGCATCCTGAAAAATGATATTTTGTTTGCCATCGGCCCGGCCGGCACCGGCAAGACATATACCGCCGTGGCGTTGGCGGTTCGTGCCCTGCGGAACAAAGAGGTAAAACGGATCATCCTGACACGACCGGCCGTGGAGGCAGGCGAAAATCTGGGCTTTCTCCCGGGAGACCTTAAGGAAAAGGTTGATCCGTACCTGCGACCGCTTTATGACGCACTTGACGATATGATTCCCGCTGAAAAACTAAAAGCTTTTTTGGAAAACCGAACGATAGAAGTGGCTCCGTTGGCTTTTATGCGTGGTCGTACGCTCGACAACTGTTTTGTTATTCTGGATGAAGCCCAGAATGCTACGGACATGCAAATGAAAATGTTTCTTACCAGAATGGGGCCGACTGCCAAATTCATTGTAACCGGCGATGTCACGCAGATCGACCTTCCCAAGAAACAACAATCAGGCTTACAAACCGCCCTGAAGTTACTTGACGGAATTGAAGGCATTGATATGATCTATCTGAGTGGTGGAGATGTGGTACGGCATAAACTGGTAAGGCGAATATTAGAGGCATATGGGGATATTTGAGTGGAAAGTGATAGCCTATTGCCGAAAGCTGATTGCCGATAATAGAAAAAAATGAATACATTAAAAGAAACAAATTTCCATTTCGAGGGTCAAACTGCCTTTTATCGAGGTAAAGTACGCGATGTCTATACGATAGCCGACACCTATCTAGCGATGGTCGCTACCGACCGTATATCTGCATTTGATGTAGTACTTCCCCGGGCAATACCGTATAAAGGACAGGTACTCAATCAAATTGCTGCCAAATTTTTAAAAGCAACGGAAGATATCGTACCCAATTGGGTATTAGCGATACCGGATCCCTGTGTGACCATCGGTCGGCAATGCCTCCCTTTTAAGGTGGAGATGGTTATCCGTGGATACCTATCGGGACATGCATGGCGTGAGTATCAAGCAGGAAAACGTGAAATATGCGGGGAGCCTCTTCCAGACGGACTGAAAGAAAATGACCGACTGCCCCATCCCATCATCACTCCGACCACAAAGGCCGCTGTGGGACACGATGAGGATATATCGCGCGCCGCAATTCTTGAAAAAGGGATTGTATCAGAGGCCGATTATCAACAGCTGGAAATGTATACCTTTGCGCTGTTCAGACGAGGCACCGATTTAGCCGCAGAAAGAGGATTGATCTTGGTAGATACTAAATATGAATTTGGAAAAATAGGCGACGATATATTTTTGATCGACGAAATCCATACGCCAGATTCATCGCGCTATTTCTATGCAGATAGTTATGCTCAATTACAAAATGAAGGCAAGCCACAACGGCAATTATCCAAAGAGTTTGTCCGAAAATGGCTGATAGAAAATGGCTTTCAGGGAAAAGATGGACAAAAAATACCTGAAATGACCGATGAAATTGTATCATCGATTTCCGAAAGATACGTCGAACTCTTCGAGCACATCACCGGAGAGCGTTTTGAATACCCCAACGATACGGCAGCTGCAGAGCGAGTAGAACGCAACACAACAGCAGCTCTTTCCAGTATGAAAACAAGTAAAGCACCCATTATAAAATTTCCGTTATGAAATTCACAATTGATAAGCATGAAAAATATGTCATCATCCAGCCTCACGTAGAGATATTGGATGGCGACTCTGCACCAAAGATTAAGGCCGAATTTCTTTTACGGAATTCAGGTGGACAACGAAACATCATCTTTGATTTGTCACAGGTAAAAGAAGCGGATTCGTCTGGCTTACGAACCGGCTTATTGGCTCACCGTCTTTGCAAAGCTGCGGGCGGTGTATTTGTATTGGCTTGTGCAAACCAACAGATCAAGAGTCTTATTTCGGTGTGCAATTTGGCTGGGACGTTGACGCTCGCTCACAACACAGCGGAAGCGGAAGATCTGATCTTTTCACAAGAGCTGGAAAAAGATCTAAGGGGTGCGGTAGAAGAGGGATGAGATTTGAAGTGTTGATATTAGGGAGTAGTTCTGCCACACCGATATATGGCCGTCATCCAACCGCGCAGTTAATTAATATCAATGAACAACTGTATCTGTTGGATTGCGGGGAAGGTACGCAGGTACAACTCATCAAATACGGAATCCGAAGTAACCGCATCAAACATATTTTTATCAGCCACCTACATGGCGATCATTACCTGGGCTTGATCGGCCTTATTTCGTCCATGCACCTGGTGGGTCGTAGGGACGAATTGCATGTGTATGGACCGCCTGCATTAAAGGAAATAATTGAGCTGCATTTTCTGCATTCGCAAACGGTACTGCGCTATCCCTTACATATCCACCCTACACAGGATCGAAGCAGTGAGCTAATCTTCGAAAGCGAGAATCTGGCCGTTCGTAGTTTCCCGTTAGACCACCGGATCGCCTGCACCGGGTTCCGGTTTGATGAAAAGAAACGGATGCCTGCCATTAACCGGGAGAAAACCGACGCCATCGGCATACCTACGGATTATCTTCCGCTGATAAAACGGGGCAACGATTATACGGCGGCAGATGGAACGGTATATCGCTGGCAGGATCTGACTATCGCCCCGCCTGTGCCTCGAAGTTATGCGTATTGCTCGGACACCATTATGACCGTGCGATACCAGCCGTTCATCCAACAGGTGGACCTGTTGTACCACGAAGCCACGTTTTTGCATGAAATGCTGGATCGGGCTACGGAAACTTTCCATACCACAGCGCGCCAAGCCGGACAGATTGCGACGGAGGTACACGCAAAAAAATTACTCATCGGGCACTACTCCGCGAGATACAAAGACCTGAAACCTTTACTAGAAGAAAGTAAATCTATATTCCCCAATTGTGATTTGGCACTGGAGGGAAATTGGTATCGTGTATAATTCTAAAAATTTAGTATAAATTGGCAATGGCTAATTCATTTGATTTGACCGTTCTTTTAAGAGATAACATCCGGAATCTGACCCCCTATTCCTCGGCCCGTAATGAGTTTAAAGGGGAAGCATCCGTCCTTTTGGACGCCAATGAGAACGCCTACGGTTCCCCATTGGACAGCAATTACAATCGCTATCCCGACCCGTTACAGCAACAACTAAAAGTGAAGTTAAGCGGCATTAAAGGTGTACCGCCACGGAATATTTTTCTGGGTAACGGCAGCGATGAAGCGATTGATATCCTTTACCGGGCGTTTTGTCGTCCAGGGGTGGATAATGTAATCCTCGTGCCCCCCACCTATGGCATGTACGAAGTTTCGGCTAACATCAATGACATCGCAACCAAGAAAGTAAATCTCACCGCTGATTTTCAGCTTAACCTGGAAGGTATTGCAGAAGCCATCGATGCCCATACCCGCATTATCTTTCTTTGCTCTCCGAATAATCCGACAGGAAATTCGCTGCACCGCGAAGATGTAGAGACCATCCTGGCTAACTTCAATGGCCTGGTCGTCATTGATGAAGCATACATCAACTATTCCCGCCAAAAGACATTCATTCAAGAACTGACTGAGTACAGTAACCTCGTGGTCTTGCAAACGCTTTCAAAAGCTTGGGGGTTGGCAGGGTTACGCTTGGGAATGGCGTTTGCGAGTGAGGAAATCATCGAAATATTCAACAAAATAAAGCCGCCTTATAACATCAACCAGGCAACACAGGAACTTGCGCTAAAGGCGTTGGAAAATGTAGACAAAGTGAATGGATGGATCCGGGAGACGGTCTCCGAACGGGATAAGCTTTCTGCGGGATTAAGCGCGCTGGAATTTGTACTGCACGTATATCCTTCTGACGCTAACTTTATTCTGGCCAAGACCGCCAACCCGCGGCCGATATACGACTATTTGGTGGAAAGGAGTGTGATTGTACGCGACCGATCTAAAGTGGAGTTATGCGAAGGATGTCTGCGCATTACGGTGGGCACTCCCGATGAAAACAAGCTATTGATGGATGCCCTGGGTGAATTTGCATTTGCGCGGTAATTTAGCTATGTTTGGCCGTTTCAATACAACCATAAAAATTAAGGCAATAAAAACACAATGAATGCCTGACGCAATTAAACGACTACTTTTCATAGACCGCGACGGTACGCTGATTATCGAACCGGAAGACGAGCAGATTGACTCTTTTGAAAAGTTAAAATTTTATCCTGGTGCCTTGCAATATCTGCCCCGTATAGCGAGCGAGCTCGACTTCGAATTGGTACTCGTATCCAATCAGGATGGATTGGGTACGGATTCACACCCCGAAGTCAATTTCTGGCCGGTACACCGGTTTGTCATCGAGACATTTGCCAATGAAGGGGTTATATTTGCAGCGGAACATATCGACCGGACATTTCCGCATGAGCAAGCACCGACACGCAAACCGGGAACGGCATTGCTTACCCCCTACTTTGACCGGGAGAAATATGATCTTGCACATTCCTTCGTTATCGGCGATCGCATCAACGACGTAAAACTGGCCCAAAATTTAGGTGCGAAAGCCATCTGGCTGCGGAATAACGATTTGCTTGGCGCCGCCGAGGCGCATGAAATCGACGTATCCGCAGTGGCCTTGGAAACTTCGGACTGGAAAGCCATTTACGAGTTTCTGAAGTTAGGCGTTCGCGCAGGTGAACATCGCCGGAAGACGAACGAAACCGATATTTACATTCGACTAAATCTCGATGGCAAAGGAAAGGCAGATATCCATACCGGATTGCCTTTTTTTGATCACATGCTCGACCAGATCGCGCGTCATGGAAACATTGACCTCACCATACAGGCAACTGGTGATTTGCATATCGATGAACACCATACCATCGAAGATACGGGGATTGCATTGGGGGAGCTAATTGCCAAAACCCTGGGCGACAAACGAGGCATCGAGCGATATGCCTTTACACTGCCCATGGACGATTGCCTGGCACAGGTTGCCATTGACTTCGGTGGCAGAAACTGGATGGTTTGGGATGCTGAGTTTAGGCGCGAAAAAATAGGCGATATGCCTACCGAAATGTTCTTCCATTTTTTTAAGTCGTTCTCGGATGCCGCTAAATGTAACCTGAATATCAAAGCAGAAGGCGAAAACGAACATCACAAGATCGAGGCGATATTCAAAGCATTTGCCAAATCAATCAAAAAGGCAGTAAGACGGGATGCGGAGCACATGGAACTTCCAAGTACGAAAGGAGTGCTTTGATAAGCACGAAGTTAGCGATAGAAAGTTAAGCCGACAGCGAATAGCTGAATATGACAGGAATCATCAATTACGGAGCAGGAAATATTTTCTCATTGACAGCGGCGCTTGACCGTTTGGGCATTCCGTATGGAATGGTCAACACGCAAGACGAATTGATTGCCTATGACCGGATTATTATTCCAGGAGTGGGACACGCCGGTGCGGCCATGCGGAAATTACAGGCGTCGGGATTAGCCGCATCAATCGGGCAGCTTACAAAGCCTGTTTTGGGAATCTGTGTGGGCATGCAGTTGCTCACCGCATATTCGGAAGAAGGCAATAGTTCGCTGCTGAATATTGTTCCACTGAAAACGTTACATTTCGAAAATCGGATTTCCGAGAAGGTTCCGCATATCGGGTGGAATCAGGTTTTTCATGAAAATGGGTTTGCATTGTTCGCCAATATAAAAAAAGATGCCTACTTTTACTTTGTACACTCTTATTTTATTGAATATAATGCTACTTTTACGGCCGCTTTTACCGATTATGGATTGAAGTTTTCAGCTTCACTACAGGATCGAAACTTTTATGGGGTACAGTTTCATCCTGAGAAATCGGGAGAAGCAGGTGAGCAGTTATTATTGAATTTTTCAAACTTGTATTAAAATCAACCTTAAAAAAATATGTATATCATTCCGGCAATAGACGTATTGGACAAGAAAGTTGTCCGCCTACGTGAGGGCAATTACAACGATGCGACGGTATATGAGGTCAGTCTTGAGGAGATGATCGAAAAGTATCAATCCAATGGCACCGAATTTGTGCATATTGTTGACCTTAATGGAGCCAAAGGGGACTTTTCAAATCAATCCTACTTGTTTGACATTGTACGTCATACCGACATGAAGGTACAATATGGTGGTGGGGTACGGAGCATTGAAAAAGTCATGGAACTGGTTGATGCAGGCATACACCGGGTGGTGGTAGGTACACAGGCCATCACCAATCCGTCGTTTCTGGATGAGCTTAGCAAGCTCAATCGTGGCAAGGATAAATATGCGGATCAGGTGGTCATCGCCATTGATGTGCTGGACGAGGTCATTAAATATTCCGGATGGATGGAAAGTTCCCCTGTTAAACTGCTCGATTATATCGACAGGTGTCTTTCGTTGGGTTTTTTCCGTTTTCTATGCACGGATATCAACAAGGATGGCAAATTGGGTGGCGCCGGTGTGGAATTGTATAAGAAGTTATTGGATCACTCCCCCATCATTAAGCTCATCGCTTCTGGAGGTATCAGTTCGATGGATGATATTTACGCGCTGGATGCCATCAAGGTTGAGGCATGCGTAGTAGGAAAAGCCATCTATGAGAACCGCATTACCATTGAACAAATCAAGGAGTGGAATTTGAAGTCCCTCATCCGTTTTTAAGGTATCATGCTGGCTAAGCGCATCATTCCCTGCTTAGACGTCAAAGATGGACGTACGGTAAAAGGCGTTAACTTCGTAGACCTCCGCGATGCAGGGGACCCTGTGGAACTGGCTTGGCAGTATTCTCGGCAGGGAGCCGATGAATTGGTTTTTTTAGATATTACTGCCACACACGAACGACGCAAGACTACCGTAGATTTAGTAAAATCCGTTGCGAGGCAAGTCAACATCCCGTTTACCATTGGCGGGGGTATCAACGAGTTGGCCGATGCCGATATACTTTTGCACGCCGGCGCAGATAAGATTTCCATCAATTCGGCGGCTGTGCGCAATCCGGATCTTATTAATCAGTTGGCGGAAGCTTTCGGTATACAGTTTGTCGTAGTAGCGGTAGATACACGCCATGTAGACGGCAAAAACTATGTGCACCTTAACGGTGGCCGACTGAAAACGGATTTAGAAACCGAAGCGTGGATTAAGGATGCAGAAAGTCGAGGAGCTGGGGAAATTTTACTGACGTCTATGGATCACGATGGCACCAAGAATGGATTTGATTGTACGTTGCTAAAAAAAATCAATGATCACTTATCCATCCCGCTGATTGCTTCGGGTGGTGCCGGCAATGAACAGCATTTTATAGATGTATTTCAGCAAAGCAATGTAGACGCCGCCTTGGCTGCTTCGGTATTCCATTACGGCGAAATATTGATCCCCCGTTTGAAAGGCGAACTACGACAGCATGGAATTGAAATAAGGCAGTAATTCAGTTAACTGGTGAAGTTGTGGATTTGCTAATCCAATGAAAAGTAAATAGCTGAATCAGCGGATATAAACAAATACGCAAATCAAGCGGATATGCAATAAACGAATAAACGAATGGGCAATCAGATAGATTTCGAAAAAAGCGGCGGCCTCGTTCCGGCAATTATACAGGATGTACAAACATTGGAAGTATTGATGCTGGGCTATATGAACGAAGAGGCCTGGCAAAAGACGCAGTCTGATAAACGTGTCACGTTTTTCTCAAGAAGTAAAAACAGGTTATGGACCAAAGGTGAAGAAAGCGGCCATTTTCTCGAAGTAGTCAGTACGCATATTGATTGCGACTGTGACACCTTATTGATTAAGGCCCTGCCAAAAGGCCCAACATGCCACACCGGTAGCCGAAGCTGCTTCAGCACTGAATATAATCAAAATTTTATTTTCGAACTGGCAAATATCATCGCCAGTCGCTATGAATTTCCAACTGCTGATTCGTATGTAAGCCGCTTACATACGCGTGGATTGAACAAAATCGCCCAAAAAGTGGGTGAAGAGGCAGTGGAAACCGTAATCGCCGCGTTAGCTGAAGATGAAGTAGACTTCATCAACGAAGCGTCCGACCTGGTGTTTCACCTACTGGTGCTGCTAAAGGAAAAGGGTATTCCCTTGGAAACGATCGCTAAAAATCTAGAAAATAGGCATCGGTAGGCATAATTGGCTACGATGAACAAACTCGATATACATAAAGCAGGGACCTTATCAGGGCATCAAAATCCGATTTTTGCCATTGAAAACGGAGTCGTTGCCTCTGTCGTGTATACAGGAGGTAACGACAAAGGTGTAGTTGAGTGGGATCTGGCGGAAATGGCGTTTAAACGTATTTTGTATCCAGTACAGTTTTCTGTATATGCGCTGCACCTGATAGCTGGCACTCCATTACTTGCCATTGGTACCCGAGATGGCAAAGGCCACGTGGTACATACCGATACCCGAGAGCGAATCGCCAAACTTGACCACCACCAACGACCGATCTTTGCCATTAAATCTTTCAAGACTAAACCTGAACTCATCCTGGCATCGGAAGACGGCACCGTATCCATTTGGAACACCCACGCATTTGACCTGTTATACCATTTTAAGGTATCCGACCATACGGTCCGAACCATTGCCATTAGCATCGACGAAAACTGGGTAGTCTTTGGAACCAAAGACGGCAAAGTGAAATTGTATAATGCGTTGGACTACTCTTTTGTCGAAGAATTGCCCGCACATGCCATGCCTGTCACCTCGCTGTGTTTTTCACCCGACGGACGGTATCTACTCACCGGCGGACGGGACGCACAGCTTAATGTTCTTGACACATCCGACTTTACCGTTGTCAATACGTTTACACCCCATCTATTTACGGTGTACGCCATCAAGTTCCACCCCTTTTCACCCATCTTCGCCACCGCCAGCCGAGATAAAAGTATTAAAATCTGGTCATCGGATGATTTCCGGCTACTGCGTGTGATCAGCTTCGAGCGGGGCTTTGACAGCCACTTGCTTTCGGTCAACGACATCATCTGGAATGCCTATAAAAACCAATTGATATCCGTTGGAGATGATAAACAGGCGATCGTGTGGGATGTAGTCGGCTGACCTTCGCTGCAAACATTTTTTTAAATTTCTTGTTCTTACGTTATAGAACCGAGAACGGTTAAAGAAAGTCATAACAAAAAAAGGACATGGAGATGAACACGAAAAACAGCATTGTTACGTATGCATTGATAGGACTTGCAGCTGGTACGGTAGCTTGGTTACTATTGGGCACTAAAGAAGGCCGTAAACAATTGGATCGCGCGAGCGAGGGTATACGCGAATTATCAGATTCCATTAGAAAGAGTACAAAAGAAGGTCTGCACAAGGCTTCCAAATTAGCCGATCGGGCCACCAGAGAAATGGATGAGCTTCGTTCGCAAGCCAAAAGTAAAGGCAAGTCGGCGATCCGTAAAGCAGATAAGTTGGCCAAAGAAGGTATTTCCAAGGCCAGTGATGCGGCAAACTCAGCAAGCCGACGGGTTGAAGAAGAAATATAGCCGCTACTTAGCCCACGAATCGTATCTTTGCGGGGATGAGTTTACTCAAGGAGGTTACTTCTCTCGTTCGCAAAGAAATTTTGTTAGAGTGGCGTTTCAAATATGCCATTAACGGTATTTTACTCTATGTGGTATCTACGGTTTTTGTTTGCTATCAAGCATTTAAATCCGTAGATCCCACAACTTGGAATGCCCTCTTTTGGATTATTCTTCTGTTTGCATCTGTCAATGCAATAAATAAAAGCTTTGTTCAGGAAAGTCCTAGTCGGCAGTTGTATTATTATACCGTTGCCAGCGCGAGGGCTGTCATCCTATCCAAAATCAGCTATAATATGCTCATCATGCTACTGCTTTCTGCACTAGCGTATTTGGTATATTCTATTATTTTTCAAAATCCACTGGGCGACCCTGGTCTGTATTTCGTAGTGGTAGTGCTGGGAAGCATTGGCTTTGCTGCGGTATTTACCATGGTATCCGGTATCAGCGCGAAAGCAGGAAATAACAGTACCTTAATGGCAATCCTCAGTTTCCCGATTGTCATTCCTCTACTTCTGGTGTTGATCAAAGTTTCCAAAAACGCGATGGATGGTTTGGACCGAAGCATCAGCTTAGACGAAATCCTTGTTTTACTAGCCATCAATGTTATTACAGTGGCCATTTCTTTAGTGTTATTTCCTTACCTTTGGAGAGACTAATGATTTCGGATGTTAGTTAAACAACCCAGGTTCTTTTAATTTTTAAATTTGACTTTTGACTTTCAATGAAAAATTACTGGTGGAAAATTCTGGCAATTCTGTTGCTTTTATACAGTATTATTATGGGATTATTGGGGCACGTGCCGGCGCTGCCCATCGTGCATGAAACCATTCGCAACGTATATTTTCACGTGCCCATGTGGTTTACCATGTTTACCCTGTACATCATTTCAGTTGTGTACAGTATAAAATATCTCTCTTCAAGCAATCCGCAGTATGATTTGGTAGCTGTAGAAAGTGTCAATGTGGGCATCGTCTTTTGTGTGTTTGGGTTGGTAAGTGGAATGCTTTGGGCAAACTTCACGTGGGGCGATCCTTGGCCGAATGACCCTAAATTGAACGGATCCGCCATTGCTACGTTGATGTACCTCGCTTACTTAGTACTCCGCAACGCGTTGGAAGAAGAACAAAAGCGAGCGCGTATATCCGCTATTTATAACGTGTTTGCCTTTCCCATCATGATTGTACTCATGTATATCCTCCCCAAGACAACCGACTCACTTCATCCGGGTAGTGGTGGAAATTCGGGTTTTGGGCAATTTGACCTCGATGGATCTATGAAAGCCGTATTATACCCTGCGTCGTTGGGTTGGATCCTCTTAGGAACCTGGCTGATGACACTCCGATTTCGCATCCGTAAACTGGAATATCAAAACGACATCCGGGTAGACTAAAATTGGCAGATTGACAACCATAAAACGATTAAATACTGAAAATTGACAATGTTTATTGCAAAACAATATGAAAAAGATAATTCTTTCGTTACTACTAGTTATCAATGGGTTAATGAGTAGTTTTGCCCAATCAAATACCGGGGTCGAGATGGCTACGGGTTTGCGCAGTTCGGGCAAAATTTATGTTGTGGTAGCCGTGTTGGCTGTATTGTTCCTGGGGTTGGCCATCTATTTGATTACCATCGACAGAAAAATTTCCCGGCTGGAAAAACAGCAAAAAGAATAACGATAACAATAAGTTACCAATTACCATTAACGATGATTAACTATGGCTAAGTCAGTAGCGAAACCCGTGCAAAATGCCCATTTTTTTGATGATGTATCACAGTTTTTTGATCATGCGGCGCAATTCACCAAGCATCCCCAAGGTTTATTGAACCAAATTAAAGTATGCAACAGCATTTACCGTTTCAGCTTTCCTTTTAGAAGAGGCGATCAGATTGAGGTAATCCATGCCTGGCGGGTAGAGCATTCACAACACATGTCGCCCACCAAAGGAGGTATCCGATATAGCGAACTGGTCAACGAAGATGAGGTGATGGCGTTAGCTGCACTGATGACCTATAAATGCGCTATCGTCAACGTACCCTTCGGCGGAGCAAAAGGAGGTATTTGCATCAATCCAAAAAATTATTCGGTGAGCGAACTGGAAACCATCACACGCAGGTACACGGTAGAGCTGATCAAGAAAAACTTCATTGGACCAGCCATCGATGTACCCGCTCCGGATTATGGCACCGGTGAACGGGAAATGAGCTGGATTGCCGACACATACACCACCATGAATCCCGGCCAATTGGATGCATTCGGCTGTGTGACCGGTAAGCCGTTGTCATTGCACGGCATTAACGGTCGTAAGGCGGCAACGGGACGAGGGGTAGCCATTGCAATACGCGAATGCGTGGATGTGGCCGAAGACATGAAGGAGATCGGTCTTACCCCTGGCATTGCGGGGAAAAAAGTGATCGTACAGGGGTTAGGTAATGTGGGATACAATACGGCAAAAGTTTTGATGGAGTTTGGAGCTATTATCGTTGGTGTGTGCGAATACGACGGCGCACTTTATAACCCCGACGGATTAGATCCGGATGCCATTCTTGAACACAGAAAAAACACCGGCTCGATTCTCAACTATAAAAAGGCTAAAAAACAGTTCAAAACTCCAGCGGAAGGCTTGGAACAGGCATGTGATATCCTTGTACCTGCTGCGCTGGAAAATCAATTGACGGAAGATAATATAGGTCGTATAAAAGCAAAGATTATTGCTGAGGGTGCAAATGGGCCGACCACCCCCGGCGCTGAAGCAGCATTTGTCAAAAATGGTGGAATCATCATTCCGGACATGTATTGCAATGCCGGAGGGGTAACCGTTTCTTATTTCGAATGGTTGAAGAACCTCTCTCATGTAGCCTTTGGCCGTATGGATAAACGCTACGAAGAAATGTCCAATCTTAACCTGGTAAATACCGTAGAAACCATTACCGGCAAATCACTCACATCTGCCCAACGAATGGCCATTGTGAAAGGAGCAGACGAATTGGAATTGGTAAATTCTGGGCTGGAAGATACCATGATTCGGTCATATCATGAAATACGTGCGATAAAAAACGCAAATGCAGCCATTGATACCTTGCGGACAGCAGCTTTTGTGGGATCAATTGACAAGATTGCTATCTCCTACCAAAATTTAGGTATTTGGCCGTAAATGGCGGCTCCCATTTTACAAGCCCCGAACAAAATCGGGGCTTTGTATTTTCATGGCTTCTTTGAAGCCGCCTCTTCCTGCAGAATCTGTCGCTTGCCGATTCCGTACCAAAATGTTAGGACTTTTAAAAAAATCGACCTACTTTTACGCTTCTACTTAAAACATTTAGCTATGAATGACATGGTCGATTATTCGATTGTATTTCGGGCATTGCCTACTCCCAGTATCGTGCTGCGCCCCAATGCACCTATATTTACCATTGTCGATGCCAATGACGCATACCTAGCTCTTCTTACCAAAAGCAGGGAAGAACTTGTGGGAAAAGGGTTCTTTCAAGTCTTCCCCAACAATCCATACCTAACGGATAACGAATGGAGAAACAGCTTCGATGCGATACTTCAAGAAAAAAAAACCCACAAAATAGTTCCGCAAAAATATGCGCTTCCCATCACCACCTCGCCTACGCGTTTCGATATCAGATACCTCGAAATTCAACAGACGCCGGTACTTGACGACTGCGGTGAAATACAGCTTATTATCCGCTCGATGACCGATGTCACCGAATCAATCAATCACGCCCAATTTCTCCAAGATACCCAACAATTGGCATGCATAGGCAGCTGGGAAGTGAACATGGCACACCAAACGGTTATTTGGTCGCAGGGAATACGCGAAATTTTTGAGGTAAGTCCGGACTATCAACCGGACTTTGATTCGGGTATCGCTTTCTATACCCATGAAGATGACCGGAAAAAACTCACTCTGGCTTTCGAAAAAGCCATGCACGACGGTACTGTTTTCCATACTACATTTCCCATCACCACTGCAAAAGGGCGTACACGCTGGATATTTTCCGTAGGTAAAGCCGATCTGGTAAACGGCACCTGTGTACGTATCTATGGGACTACACAAGACATTACAGAAAAAAAGTACCAAGATGAAGCGTTGGTCGCATCCGAGCATAAATTCCAGAATCTTGTTCAAACGATTGACGGAATCGTTTGGGAAGTGGACGCGCAGACGTATAAGACAACTTTTATAAGCGAAAAAGTAGCGCAGATATTAGGATATACCGCCGAAGACTGGCTAGCGGATGACTTGTTTTGGTTAAATCATATTGTTGAAGCGGACCGCGAACACGTTGCACGGCATTACTATCTAACGGAAAAAAACCAGTTTCCGGCAAATCAGGCATTCGATTACCGAATGGTTAAAAAAGACGGCGGAATCGTGTGGATCAAGGACATTGTTTCCGTCATCTATGAAGGAGACGTCCCCCGATGGTTCCGTGGCATTATGGTAGATATTACCGAAACAAAGCGTCTCGCCGATTTAGATCGCTTGGAAAAGACCATTCTTGAACTAAATGAACAACGACAAATACCGTTAGCCCATGTTTTATCCAACTATTTGACCGGCATTGAATCTCTTTTCCCGGGAATGTATTGCTCCATACATCGGATTCAAGATAATCGTTTACGTACATGGGTGGCCCCATCGTTACCTGAAACATACCTCCAGACGATCGATAACCTGATAGTCGGTGAAAACACGGGATCATGCGGTGCCGCCGCCTACCTAAAAAGACCAATAATTGTTAACGATATCGACACAGACGCACGGTGTACGGCATACAAACACTTGGCGTTGGCTTATGATTTAAAAGCTTGTTGGTCTTACCCAATTCTCGATTCTGAGGGAAACACCCTAGCGGTGTTGGGCATGTACTATAAACAGGTCCAGTCGCCAAAACCGGACGAACTGGCCGTTGTGGACCGTACGACCTCGCTGTTGAAAGTCATCATCGAGAACCGTCTAAACGCGGATTTGGCTCACGAGACAGCGGCCATGATTAGTCAGGGGCAGGAATTGGCCCACTTTGGCATCTGGCAGCGCGAGCTAGAAACCGGTAAGGTTTCTTGGTCCGACACGTTGTATGATATCTATGGAATTAACGCAAAAATTATTGCCCCCGCATTTGAAAGTTACCTTGAGTCGGTACACATCGATGACCGACAACAGGTTATGGATGTTGTGCGACGTATCCAAGAGACGGGCGAGGACACGGTCTTTGAAGAGCGGATTGTATGTCCAAATGGAGAAATACGGCATTTACGCTCATGGGTAAGGCTTATCGGGGATAGCAATGTTCCGAAGAAAATGATCGGTGCAAGCCTCGATATTACGGACACTAAATTGGCCGAAAAAAAGCTGAATGAACTGTACACGCGATTAGAACAACATGTAAAGGAGATCGAAGCGTCCGAAAAGAAATATAGCGATCTATTTCATCTCAGCACACAACCTATGTGGGTATATAGCTTGGAAACATACCAATTTCTCGACGTGAATCACGCTGCCGTCATTCTTTATGGATTTACGCGGGAAGAGTTTCTTTCGATGACGATAAAAGAGATCCGCCCGCCCGAGGAGATCGCTAAAATAGAAGCCGCAGTAGCTTACTCCAAACAACACGATCAATTGTTTACGAAAGGCGTTTATCTGCATCGGAAAAAAGACGGAAAACCAATACATGTTGAAATTCAAAGCAACATTATACAGTTTCAGGGACAGAAAGCAGAGGTCGTATTGGTTAACGACATTACCGAAAAGCGCAATTATGTGACGGCAATCGAGACCCAGAACAGCAAGTTGCAGGAAATCGCCTGGATGCAATCTCATGTTGTAAGAGCACCATTAGCCCGTATTATGGGGTTGGTTGACCTTATCCAACAATTTCCCGGATCGGTTGTTAATTACAGTGAACTATTGGGTGCGATAGGTCGCGCGGCCACCGAGCTAGACGAGGTAATCCACGCGATTACAGACAAAGCAGAACAAATAAACGTGGTAACACACTGAAGCGATGGATATTTGTGTAATGATTGTCGATGATGACCAAATTTTTAATCTGATGACCAGGCTTCAGCTTGTCAATGCTGGCATTTCGACACGGCCCTATACGTTTACCAATGGTAAGGAAGCGCTTTCATTTATAACGGAGCACAGCCGTTCCCACACTCCCATCCTACTTTTTCTGGACATTAATATGCCGGAGATCAGCGGCTGGCAAGTATTGGACCAATTGGAAGAGATGACCATCCACCGGAAAGTTTATGTTGTCATTGCTACTTCTTCAATTGATAGCGCAGACCGACGACGCGCCGCATCTTACGAGCGTGTCGTAGGCTATTTTATTAAACCTTTAAAATACGAACAGGTATTATCCTTAAAGCGGATTGCCCCGCTATCCGAGTTATTTATCGGTCATTGAATGCATGCTGGTTATTTACGCAATGCCTCCCACAAAATCTCAACGGGATGGTATGCTCTTCTCCCCACCCCATCTTTGATCTGGTGCCGGCAGCTTGTGCCAGGGGCGGCAATGAGGACATCTTCGGAAGTATTCCGGACCGTGGGTAGCAACACCAACTCCCCTACCTTCATCGACACCTCATAATGCTCCTTTTCATACCCAAAAGATCCCGCCATTCCACAGCAACCGGATGGAATGGTCTCTATTTGATAGCTTTTGGGGAAGGAAAGAATTTTCGCAGTGGTCTCCACCAAATGAAATGCTTTCTGGTAGCAATGTCCATGCAATTTTATTTTACGAGGCAACTCTGTGAACATCGACTCGGCAATATGCCCTGCCTCCATTTCAGTCAACAAGAACTCGTCGATGAGCAATGCGTTTTTCGCCAAATTATAAGCATCGGTCACCAACTCGTTATCCACTAAATCCGGATATTCATCCCGGAACGTAAGAATTGCCGAAGGTTCAATACCAATCAGTGGCGTATCTGCGGTAACGATACCTTTCAGGTTCCGGACATTGCGGTTAGCAATCGCCTTTGCCCGCCGAACCAATCCTTTCGATAGGTAGGTACGGCCGCTTTCCACATGTTCCGCGAGTTCTACTTCGTAGCCTAATGCGGTGAGCAACCGGTACGTAGTTTGACCGATCGCGACATCGTTGTAGTCTGTAAACTCATCACAAAACAGGTAGACACGCCGTTTCCGCTGCTCGACTTTCTGGTGTCTCCGTTGCCTCGCTATCCACCTGCGCAGCGTTGTCTTTCCCACTTCAGGCAGCGATCGATCCTGCGCGAAACCCAGCATCTTCTTTACCAAACCGGATAATGCTTTGTTTCTGATAACAGCATTATAAAGGCCGGGCAGATAAGACGCCAATTGCTGAGATTTGGTAAAGTTGGCAATTACCCAGGTCCGGAAAGGTGTACCGTTGGCGTCGTGATAATGTTGAAGAAACTCCGCTTTCATCTTGGCAATATCCACGCCAGATGGGCATTCGGTCTTGCAGCCTTTGCAGCTCAAGCAGAGGTCCATCACTTCTTTGATTTCGGCATGGTCGAAGCGATTGACTTTCAGTGAATGGGTTAAAAATTGCCTCAATATATTCGCCCGCGCACGTGTTGTATCTTTCTCCTCCCGTGTAGCCATATAAGAGGGGCACATCGTACCACCTGTGATATGCGATTTCCGGCAGTCGCCCGAACCCGAGCACTTTTCCGACAACCTTAAGATGCTTTCCTGTCGACTGAAATCGAAAACAGTGTCTATCTCTACTGTTGGCGTATCTTGCTCATAGCGCAAGAATTCATCCATGGGTGGCGTGTCTACAATTTTATTCGCGTTGAAGACACCGGAGGGATCAAATATTGCCTTCACCTGTTTCAGTAATGCATAGACTTTGTCTCCCAAAACAGCGCCAATGAATTCCCCGCGCAAGCGCCCATCGCCATGCTCGCCACTCAACGAACCGTTGTACTTTTTGACAAGTTGGGTTGTTTCTGCCAGCACGGCCCGAAACGCTTTTTTCCCTTCCGCGGTTTTCAAATTTATCAGCGGCTCCACATGCAGCTCACCTGCACCCGCATGCGCGTAATACGAAGCTTTCAGCCCATGGTTGTCCAGCAACTGTTGAACATCGATGATATAAGCCGGCAGGTCTTCGGGCGATACCGCACAATCTTCGATTAGATTCACAGGCTGTGTGTCTCCCGGCAAATTGCGGATCAAACCCAATCCGGCTTTGCGCACATCCCAAACCAAGTTGGTATCCGGTCCGGTAATCAGGGGGTAGGCATAACCTAACCCCGCCGCCAGCAAGTCCGCTTTCAAGGCCGCAGCTTTTTCCTCAATCTCTGCCGGCGTTGCCCCTCGGAATTCCACCATCAATAAGGCTTCCGGATCGCCTTCAATGAAAAAACGGTTATATTGATAGGTAGGGTGTCCTTTCGTGAAGTCCATGATGTACTTATCCACCAGTTCCGACGCTTCAGGGCGATGGCGCAACGCTACCACATTTGCATGAAGCGATTCGACAATCGTGTTGCAATGTACGCATAGCAACCCTATTTCCTTTGGGGGCAGTGGCAGCAGGTTGAGCTTCGCTTCCGTAAGAATACCCAAGGTTCCTTCCGATCCAGCAAACAGCTTACAGAAGTTGAAGGGTTGGGAAGTATCGCTGAGCATGTCCAGCGCATAGCCCGTATTGCGCCGGGTGAGCGCTGGTTTCGGATAGCCCGCTTTAATTGCTTCGCGATTTTCAGGATCAGACAACAAATCGTTCATTCTGCGATAAATATCGCCTTCCCTACCTGCAAGTTTCAGCTTATTAAACAGTGCCTTTTCATTTAGCGCTTCGAACACAACTTCCGATGCGTCATCCACCAGCACATTTGCCGAGAGCAGGTGGCTGCGCGTATCCCCCCATACAATGGAATGCAAGCCACAGGAGTTATTGCCTACCATACCCCCCACCATCGCCCTACTAGCGGTTGACGTCTCTGGGCCAAACATCAATCCATATGGGCGGAGGTAGGCGTTCAGGTCATCACGGATCACACCGGGCTGCACACGTACCCAGTGTTCCTCCACATTTACCTCCAACACCTGATTAAAGTGTTTCGACACATCCACAACAATGCCGCGGCCTACCACCTGACCAGCAAGTGAAGTGCCCGCGGTCCGCGGAATCAACGTTACCTGATGCGCTTGCGCAAACCCTATGAGCCGCTTTAAATCATCGGTGTCTTTGGGGATAGCTACGGCCAAAGGGCGCTCCTGATACACGGATGCATCCGTTGAATACGCCCGCAATAGGGTTTGATGTTCGGGGCTTTCGTCGTGATAAAACGAGCCCTTCAAGTTATTACCCAGCTCCGACAGCCCTTCTTTCCTATTCAATGCCTTCATTATTTTGCTAGCCATCAAACTTAGATAAATTCGCTTTTATATGCAACGCAATTACTCCAACTCCAGTACCATATCGTCGGTATTCACCAATGTTCCGGCACCGAGTTCAACTTGTTTCACTGTGCCCTGCACGGCAGCGGTAACGGTAGTTTCCATCTTCATGGCTTCGATGACAAAAAGCGGTTGATTTATCGCTACTACATCGCCCGCCGCCACAAATACCGTGGTCAGCAAACCCTGCAACGGCGAACCCACCTGCCGGGGGTTGGTGGCATCTACTTTTCTATTTTCCTTCCGTGCAATCTCTGACTTACCGTCTCGTATCTCCAGGTTACGTGTCTGTCCATTTAACTTAAAGAATACGGTGCGGTTGCCATCCATGTCGGTTGGGCCAATGGACACCAACTTCACCAGAAGTGTTTTTCCCTTTGTCAGCTCCACCGTTGTTTCTTCTCCCGGTTCCATGCCATACAAGAAATACTGCGTGGGTACTACCGAAACGTCTCCATATTTTCGATAAGCGGTTAAATAATCAACAAATACCTTGGGATAAAATTGATAACTTAAGTAATCCGTAAATGTCAGATCCTCACCATATTCCCTTAAGAAACGCTTAAAATCCAAATCGAGGTCAAGCGGTGGCAAATGCTTGTTGGGCCTATCGGAATATGCGTGCTGTCCTTTCAATACCATTCGTTGCAGGTCAGCAGGAAAGCCACCCTCCGGCTGACCGATATCTCCGCGGAAAAAGGATACCACCGAGTCGGGGAACGATAGGCTGTCGCCCCGTAATAATACGTCTTTCCCTGTTAGGTTGTTGGCCACCATGTATTGCGCCATATCACCAACCACCTTGGAGCTAGGTGTTACTTTAACGATGTCTCCAAATAGCTGATTTGCTTCTGCATAACTACGTTTGATAGCTCCTATACGTTCCCCCAAACCAAGCGCATTCGCCTGCTGTTTCAGGTTAGAATATTGCCCACCGGGTATTTCGTGACTGAAAACCTCGGCCGAACCAGCCTTCATCCCCGATTCAAAAGGACTGTAATAGGTGCGCACCGCTTCCCAGTAGTCGCTATATGCATTGAGGCTATCGATATCAAAAAAGTTCTCCCGTTCGTTGAAACGCATCATCTCGATGATGGCATTGAAATTGGGTTGGGATGTCAATCCCGATAGTGCACCCAACGCACAATCGATAACATCGACGCCTGCTTCGATGGCTTTTAGGTAGGTAGCCGTCTGCAGCGAAGAGGTATCGTGTGTATGCAGATGAATGGGTATTTTTACCGTATCCTTCAATGCAGTAACGAGTTCCGATGCGGCATACGGTTTCAACAATCCCGACATATCTTTGATGGCCAACATGTGAGCTCCTGCATTCTCCAAATCTTTGGCCATCCGCAGGTAATAGTTGAGGTTATATTTGTTGCGTTGTGGGTTTAGAATGTCACCTGTATAGCACAATGTCCCCTCGGCGATACCATCGGTACGTTTTCGCACCATTTCGATACAAGGAGCAATGTTCTCTACCCAGTTGAGCGAATCAAAAATGCGAAATATATCGACCCCGGTTTCCCAGCTTTTTTCCACAAACGCTTCGATTAGGTTGTCCGGATAGGCAGCATACCCTACACCATTGCATCCACGAATGAGCATCTGTAACAGTATGTTCGGGATGGCTTTGCGCAGTTTTGCCAACCGTTTCCAAGGGTCTTCCAGTTGGAAGCGCAGGCACACGTCAAACGTTGCGCCGCCCCACACTTCCATGCTGAACGTTTGGGGATGTGCTTTGGCGAATCCGGAAGCAACTTTTAACATGTCATAGGTACGAACACGGGTAGCAAGTAGCGATTGGTGGGCGTCGCGTAATGTTGTGTCGGTATAATGTATCTGCTTTTCATTGGCCAGCCATTCGCAAAACCCCTCAGGACCCAATTCGGTCAGGCGATCTTTGGTTCCCTTCGGGAAACGCGTCTGTGAATCAATGGCAGGAATTGCCGGTGGCTCCAATTTAGCCAACCGCACTTCCCCCTTGATATCGGGGTTCCCATTGACGGATATATCGCCGAGAAAGGCCAGCAACTTGGTGCCGCGGTCTTGTTTTCCAGCTGGTTTAAACAGTTCAGGATGCGTAGCAATGAATTCCACCGTAGCCTCACTTGCTAAAAAAACCGGGTGGGTTACCAGGTTTTCCAGAAAACCGATGTTGTTTTTTACTCCGCGGATACGAAATTCCCGAAGCGCCCGGTCCATCCGTTTAGCCGCTTCAGCCAGTGTATTGCCGTGGGTGCTGACTTTTACCAACATGGAATCAAAGAACGGGCTTACTTTCATGCCCGGATAGGCGCTACCTTCATCCAACCGCACGCCAAAGCCAGCTGCATTGCGGTAGGTAACGATGGTACCGTAGTCGGGTTTAAAACCGTCTGACGGATCTTCCGTGGTTATCCGGCATTGTATAGCAAACCCATTGAGTGGAATGGCCGTCTGTTCCGCCAATCCTACCAACCGGTCGGATAGTTTGTATCCGGAAGCGATGTATAACTGTGTTTTTACAAGATCGATCCCCGTCACCATTTCCGTAACCGTATGTTCGACCTGAATACGCGGATTTACTTCGATAAAATAAACCTGGCCATCGGGGTCAACCAAGAATTCAACCGTACCGACGTTATCGTATCCAGCCGCTATGGCAATAGCTGTCGCATACGTATATAGCTTATCGCGGGTTTCTGCACGTAGGTTTGCCGCCGGCGCTACTTCCACCACCTTCTGGAATCGACGCTGCACGGAGCAATCGCGTTCATACAAGTGCATCACGTTGCCATGCCGATCACCCACCACTTGCACTTCGATATGTCGGGGATTTTCGATATATTTTTCTAGAAAAACCGTACCGTCGCCAAATGCGTTCAGTGCCTCGTTGCGGGCACTGTTGAAGGCTGCTTCCAGTTCAACATCGTTGCGTACTACGCGCATACCACGGCCACCGCCCCCCGCGGCGGCTTTCAGCATGAGGGGATAGCCAATGCGCCACGCTTCGGATAATGCCGCCGCAACCACATCCAATACCCCTTTGCTACTTTCAATGATGGGCACCTCCGCTTTTTGGGCTACCGCTTTGGCACGTACCTTATCACCCAGCATGTCCATTACCGCGGGCGAGGGTCCGATGAATACGATTCCTTCGTCAGCACAACGGCGGGCAAAGTCGGCATTTTCCGAAAGGAACCCATAGCCGGGATGGATCGCGTCGGCACCACAATCTTTGGCCGTAGCAAGGATGGCTTCGATATCCAGGTATGGCTTGAGCGGCTCGCTATCCAACCCGATCTGGTACGCTTCATCCGCCTTATACCGATGCAGCGAGTACCGATCTTCAAACGTATAAATGGCTACCGTACCAATACCTAACTCATTGCAAGCCCGGCTAATTCGGATCGCAATCTCACCGCGGTTGGCGATGAGTACTTTTCTGATGTTCATATGTTTCTCCCTCTATGGATTTATGCCTGTTCGCAAACCTGTTTCTGCTCACCAAGTCCATCCACACAGAGTTCCACTACGTCGCCTGCTTTCAGGTAGAGCGGTGGCTTCATTCCCAGGCCCACGCCAGCAGGCGTACCTGTCAGAATCAGGTCTCCAGCTTCCAAGGTCATGAACTGCGATAGGTAATGGATAACGTGGTATACACCGAAGATCAGGTTTTCCGTATTGCCATTTTGCATGATCTGGCCATTCACACAAAGTTTCAGCTGCAAATTGTGTACATCAGCCACTTCATCGGCCGTCAGCAACCATGGACCGGTAGGACTGAAGTTATCACACGACTTACCTTTGGTCCACTGTCCGCCACGTTCCAGTTGGAAAGCACGTTCAGACACATCATTGACTACACAGTATCCCAAAACATACTGCTTCGCCTCATCCGTAGACTGCAGGTAGCGTGCATCCTTGCCGATCACCACGCCCAATTCAACTTCCCAATCTGTCTTTTCGCTGCCCCTTGGAATGACGATGGGATCGTATGGACCAACGACCGTATTGGATCCTTTCTGGAAAACAATAGGCTCCTGCGGAATCGTCATATTCGATTCTTTGGCGTGATCGGAATAATTCAGCCCGATACAGATGACCTTGCCCGGACGGGCAATAGGCGCTGCCCAACGTTCATTTTCGCTTACGGCATTTGGTCGAGGATTGATAGCCAGGTATTCGCGCAGTTTTTCCAAGCCACCTTTGTTGAAAAAATCACGGTCCCAATCGCTGAAGCGATCGGAAAGGTCCCGTCTAACGTTGTGTTCATCCAAAATACCCGGGCGCTCCGCCTCCGGGCTCCCAAAACGGATTAATCTCATGATGATGTTTTTTTTTTTCGCTTTCTCCCCAAAAATAGACAAGCCTTGGTATACTGTGCCCACGATGGCAATATAGCATGCGATTTTGATAAGATTGGATAACGTGATATCCGGTCAAATGGAAACGAAGTAGGAGTAATCGCTGATCGTTCCCTAATCAAGTCCATCCAATGAAAGAATATACATGACCATCTTTTCGGCATCTCCTTCTGAAATCGTTGGATGTGGCGGCATCACGACATTACCCCAGGAACCCTTGGTTCCCAAAACAATTCGTTTGGCAAGTATACGGATATACGTGCTGTTCATAGGGTAACGGGCTGCAATGTCGTTGAATGCGGGGCCACGCTTGCGGTCTGCTTCTTTATGACAGGTAAAGCAATCGGAATAAGACATCAATACCCTTCCTTTGTCTATTGTTTCGGCTGTTGGTACTACATCTATATCTCCGGCAAGTTTATTTATCAGCCGTTTCCTGGGATTGTTACGGGCTAATTCTCCCTTTCGGCGACTTGCGGCATCGGGACCACATCCGACAAGCAACAATATAAACGCAAAAATAACCGTATTAAACGTAAAAGTGTGCATGATCAGCGGGTTTGGGTAAAGCTACTTAAAAGAGATGTCTTTTTGAAATAGTCTGTTTAGGCAAACATTTTCCTAAACTCCTGTGGTGTCATTCCCTTCAGTCGCTTGATTAGTTTGATGAAATGCGCCATTGATTGGAATCCACTATCTCTGCAAACTTCATGAATTGCTATCGAGGTATCTTTCAGCAATTCACATGCATATTCTATCCGCATTTCCTGTACAAAATCTGTAAACGTTTCCCCCGTCCACTGTTTGAAATAGCGGCAAAAGGTGGGCACACTCATATTCACAAGTTCGGCCACCTCTTCGAGGTAAATTCGGTTACGCATCCGACTAGCTACATACGCCTGTATACGATCCAGCGGTTCCTTACCCTGCAAGCCTATATCGGTAGATATGGTATGATGCAACGGTGCACAACCCGGGTTTTCACCCAGCAAGGCGAGCAGCCGAAGTACAAGCAGTAAACGTCCTTGCCCGATGGCGTGCGGCATTGATAGAAGAAATTCAGCTAACGAATCCTGTGTCACGCCTTTGAATGACAATGCCAGTCCCTCTATCGTAAGCAATCGCTTCAATTTCCCGTGTTCTGGAAGATTGAAGTATGTTTCGCCCAAAAACGATCTGCAAAACTGGAGAACGATGAATTCGTCTTCCGCTGTGTTCCATTCGATCGATTGTTCACATTTAAACCAATGCGGTACTCCCGGTGCCAGTAAATATACATCGCCTGTCCGAAACCGCCTAATGGTATTGCCCACATAAAAGTTTCCCGAACCTGATCGGATCAGTATCAACTCATGTGCACTATGCACATGGTAGGGGATATTGCAATCCGTGCCCCGCAGGTGTTTCACTGCAAAAGATTGGGATGGAGTGATGGGTATGGAACGCGATACCGGAGTCATGCGGGAGTATTTGTCAAGTCCGATAAGGTGAAGGGCTCACTGTCGTCCAGCCTCCATCGACGACCACCGTTTGCCCGGTGATGTGGCGGGCAGCATCGCTCACCAGAAATAACGCTGCTGCAGCAATATCTCCCGTTGTCGCTGCACGTCCCATCGGGGTGATCGAAGACCAAGTGGCGGCATATTCAGCATCTTCTACCGTTCGCTCGGTGAGCGTCGCACCGGGCGCGACCGTATTAACGTTAATGCCATGCGGCGAAAGCTCCAATACCAGGTGCTTGGCTAGCATTTCTAAGGCAGCTTTCGACATCCCATAAGCGGCTAAATTTTTGTGAGCCCGGTGTCCGGTTACTGAGGAGGTAAATAATAGCGATCCGCCACGTCCATGCCGGATCAGCTCCTTTGCTGCCGCCTGCGCGAGAAAAAATGTGCCACCGAGATTCACTGCCATTACCTTGTGGAATGACTCCGGCGTATATTGCAGAAAGTCACCGAACAGCGTAATCCCTGCATTCGCAATGACGATGTCCAATGTACCGGTCTCGGTTACCGCACGTTTCACTACCTTATCAATAAACGCAAGATCGCCCGAATCGCCCGGACATGTCAAGCACCGTCCTTCTTTTCCGATCTGTGCTGCTGCACGTTCTGTCAATGCTTCATCGATATCATTGAGCAGCACGGTAGCTCCTTCCAACACCAGCTGGCGGGCAATTTCAAAACCAATGCCCTGACCTGCTCCTGTGATGATCGCCGTCTTGCCTATAAATCTACCTGTTTGCATGAGCTGATTTACTTTTCACTTCTTGTCTGTATTCAGCGGCGTTCAAGAGAACGCTCGCCGTCCTCATTTTTCCGGTACCCGTATAATTCAGAAAGAGCCAAGCAGTCTGTTTGGGAAAGTATTCCATCTGAGCACGTCGCATGCGACAGGCTAGCTGCTGCCGCACAGACGCCCAGATCAAGACATACTTCCATGTTCCAACCTTCATGTAGGCCCAGTAAAACCCCTGCTGCCAGCGCATCACCTGCTCCATTTGCTCCCACCACTTTTTCTTGGGGAAGCTGCAGGCTGGGTTGAAAGAGTTGCCTACCGTCACGGTGCGAAGCCCATACGCCATCGGGGTGATGGATAATTACCCACTCGTTGACTCCCATCTGAAAGATTACCTCAAAAACGTTCTTACATCGATTTCCCATTTCTACCGTATCGGTTATTTCCATCAAATCGATACCGGACAGCCGACTTGCTTCATATTCATTCAGGAATAAATAGTCCACGTACGGCAGCGCACAAGGAATGATAGTGGTGAAACGATCCGAATCCTCACTCACCAAATCGACGGAAGTTAAAAACCCCTCGCGCTTGGCTTTCTCCAATACAAGCGATGCCCTTGTTCTTTCATTCTTTTGAATTTCATCCAGACGATCCAACAGGAGGAGGTACCCCAAGTGAAAGATCTTCGCTTGTGAAATTCGGAAATCAAAATGATCGATATCCAGTAGGGAATTAGCTCCACGATGATGAAAAAACGTACGTTTCCCGGTATTCTTTACCGATGTTACGATGGTATAGGACGTCGGCGTATCGGGTATCATTTGCAATTGCCGGACGTCAATGCCAGCTTCGCGGCAATGATCGACAATTCGAATACCATTAAAATCGTTGCCCACCAGACCGACCGCCTCCAAGGGGAAAGGAGCTTGCAATTTGGTTAAGTCCATCAGGATATTATAGGCTGATCCGCCATTGCTCGTATATTCGTGCAGAATATTTACGAGCGATTGCTCTGCCGGAAATTTATCGATGAGCTTGACCTGGTCCAATATCCAATTGCCCGCTACCAATAGTCCCGATCGATTCAGATGATTTGTAGCCATGATCTACTGGATTTCCACGAATGTGCCCGTCTCCTGAGAAAGTAAGGCTGCGTTGAAAACTCGATGACTATCTACGGCTTCTTCCGGTGTTGCACAACCAAATTTTCCGTTCAGCAAACCTTCACGTTCGGCAATATAGGCAGCGAACATCTGCATGAAACAGTCAGGGAAACCCGCCTCAAAAATACCGCCGGTTATGGTTTCAAACGGCATTTGAAATCCGAGGTCCGTACGCTTCCACCATTGCTCGGCGCCGTTGGAAAATTGCCAAAAGGCCTTGGTGTCTTTGGTACTATACCGCACACCGCCCTCCGTACCATAAATCTCGATATACCAAGTATTTGTTTCACCTGGCGCCAAACGTTTCATCTCCAACTGCATGGGCACCTGTTCGCCATTGATATCAACTTGCGTACTCAGCGTCGCGTTATTCCACGTGTCGCATACGGCGGTCCCTCCTTTTCCATCGGGTCGCTCGGTAATGATTTTTTGCAACTGGGCAAACACTTTGGACGGCTTCCAGCCTAACCTAAGCGGCACATGCAAAGCGTGCATGCCTAGGTCACCCATCACCCCGATTTCACCGCAGTATTGTGATTGGCGTTTCCAATTAATGGGCTTCTGGGCGTTCATGTCGCTCGCATGTAAAAAGCCGGACCGGATTTCAAATATCCGGCCCAATCTTCCCGATTCCACTTCCGCAATGACCCGCTGCGGTCCCGGCAAAAACGGCATTTCGGAACTGCACCGCACAAATCTGCCTAACCTTACTGCTTCCGATGCAATGGCCTCCGATGCCTCCAGGTCAATTCCAAAAGGCTTTTCACCGAGCAGGTCCTTTCCCGCACGAAGGATATCAATATACAATTCCCGGTGAAGATTATGTGGAACGGCAATATACACAACATCGACTTCCTCACTGCTAATCAACTCATGGTAATTTGTTGTCAGCAGTGTGACACTTTCAATCTGCCGATACCATTCAAGTATTTGTGCATTTAGGTCGCACACTGCGGTAAGCTGCACGCGTATCGGGAAGTCCTTCAATGCAAACCACCTTCCGAACGCACTGGCAGCTTCCCTGCCCATCAACCCGCCACCTATTATTCCTATTTTTACTGTTTTCATTCGACCCTGTACTATTTTAATAGCCCAATCACGTCTTCAGGTTTGGCTCCTTCGTGTACGAGGGCCATCAACGCGCGTGTCATGCCACTCGGATTAGGGTGTTGGATAACATTCCTACCGTACACAATGCCCTTTACTCCTTGTTGCATCAGGCCGTACGTACGTTGTAAAATTTCCTCGTCGCTCGCCTTTCCTCCACCACGTACCAATACAGGGATATCGCCCGCTGTTTCCACGACACGGTGATAATCTTCCACATCATCCGTCGGATCTGCTTTGATGATGTCGGCTCCTAATTCTACTCCCTGCCTAACCAGGGGGATAATCTTTTCCGGATCTCCGTTTACCATGTACCCGCCCGCTTCACTGTTCGGCCGAAAGACCAGAGGCTCCACCATCAACGGAATCCCATACCGATCGGTTTCGGGCTTGATCTTTAGAATATTCTGAATGCATTGGTCAGTCACTTCCGGTTCGTCCGGAATGCTGAACAGATTGACCACCACACAAACTGCGTCTAAACGAATGGCTTGCTCCACGGGATTTTCAATCATCCGGCTGAATAACGCCCGTGGCAGCTGTTTTCCATATACGTTCGCCACGTCCGTTCGAAGCACGAGCGACGGTTTCTCTCGACCGGGTATCGCTTGTAGGTAATGTGCCTGCCCTACCGTAAGTTGGATCGCATCCGGTGCCGCTGATACCAATACGTCCACTGCCGTACGGATATTTTCAATCCCATGAAGAAACGGGTATTCATTGAAAAATCCGTGATCAATTGCGACATCAAAGCAATTTCCCGATCGGCTATTGAATAATCTATTTAATCGATATGATTTCATCTATTTATTTCTATTTTGCAATTGTCAAACTTGTCCCCTCTTCATGGGATGGAACCTATTTGACATAATTTTCTAATTCTGCCTCCAGCAGATTTTCTTGCGGAAAGGCGTGACCAAGGTGTTGCCGAAAACCTTCGCCGTATCTTACACGAACCGCTTCACCCCGCTTTGCGGAAAAAGCTCTCATCGCCAGCAAGTATTCGTCCATGCCGTGGTGTTCACGTAGCCAATTGCGCTGCGATTCATGGCAAGCCAACATTTGTTCTTTTAAGGCAATCTTATCCGTAATGTCGACCACCATACCCGGTACCACTTCCGCTCCGTATCGATCCTTTCCCTCCATGGCATCCGCGTAGTAGAGATAAGGCGTAAAAAAGAAAGGTGGAGATGCGGTCTCGATGTTCTTGACACCCGCACTGAAACAAGCCGTCTGAACCAATTTGCTGGTCATTTCATGATCCACCATATAACAGGAAGGGCTCATGGTAAAGACCATCCGAGGTCTTGTCCGACGGATCAACTCAATGACTTTCAGCAGTGTTGGTTTATCATACATTACAAAGATGTCCTCACACTCCAGGCATTGATAAGGCGCCTCCAGCAAAGCGGCTGCGCTTGCGGCTTCCCGTTTACGAACCGCACTGATTTCTTCCCGGCTAAGCGTAACCGTACCGCCATCTCCTGGCGTCATGGTAGCCATCTCTACTCGCCAACCTTTGTCTTTCAACAACGCAAGTGTTCCGGCGCAGAGTAACTCCGCATCGTCGGGATGGGCTACGATAGCCAGCACCGTGTTATTTACGTTCTCTTTCATCTTTTCCGTATATCGACCCCTTAGTGCATTTCTGTAGCCACATCCTTCAACGCGTGTCGATAATAATGGAACTCCACCTGGGGATGACTGGCCAACAATGACATCGGAACGGATGTATCTTCAATACCCTTTGAAATCATAAATGCAGTCAAACGCATACCAAAAGCATTGTCGTGATTTCCGGCTTGCCAAATTGATACTTTTTCTGCTTTCCATGTCTCCCGTGGTCCGACTGTCAACGCCTGCATGGGTACACCTACCACATATCCGCCGCCTGAAGTGCGTGCATTCTGCATCAGTGTTATGGGATGAAGATCCACGATCCGCGCAGACAACTGACGGTATTCGTCCGGCGAAGGCGGTGCATCCACATAGTTGCCCTCCCGTTTAAACGGATCGTTGAATGCCCAATGTTTAACATCACCCTGTCCGCCCTGCATGACGGCACATCGGATTTCGTCAAAGCTGCGTGTATAAGCGTCCAGATTCCCCGCACCGGGATAATGAATATTGGAATCCGGCATCCGGAACTGGGGCTTTATCCGATCAAACAATAACTCCCGATTTGCGCGCGCGAAAGAAAGGGGATGTGTTTCATCCACCTCTTTCCCGTTTTCATACCATTCGTCCATCCCCCAAAAATGGGCATGCTCCAGGGAAATTTCCAGGTCGTTCACCAACTGGGCAACCAGCGGCAATTGCTCGGTAGGCCCTATGGGTCCGCAAATACCTACCGGATTGGAAGGTGTGGACTGCTTCCAGGCGTTAATATACTCCAAGGCTTCCGCAAGATAGAGAGATTCCAACGTATCATGTAAAACCACTTGGAAACCCGGGCGCGAAAGCTGCTCGATATCCTTGACACTTAATTTGGCCGCATCCCGGTGAATTTGATCGTCAAGTGTTGTATAATCCCACCAACCCTCCGCAAGTCTGCTGATTTTTCTGCTCATTATTTATCTGTTATAAAATCACTACATTACCTGTTTTTACCGATTCATCGCAAGCAAAGGCGATCCGCAAGCTATTTACCGCATCGGCTAAATGATCAGTCAGATCGATGTCCTCCTGAATGGCCCGAAGGAAATAAGCCTGTTCCCGGTTGCATAATTCCTGATGGTCCGGCTCGTCGGTCAAATCGATCCACGCGTCCGCTTTAGCAAACCGTTCGTTACTATCCAGTTCGGCATGATGTACTAACAATGATTCGGTTTTGGTGTGGGCTTCAATGGAATCTGATTTTCCCGAAGCTCCGGCGTCCTTTGCCACAATCGATACCGAACCTTTCGGGCCGAAAACGTCTTTCACGAAAAAGGCCGTTTCACTAACCATCGGGCCCCAGCCTGCTTCATACCAACCCACCGAACCATCTTCAAACCGTATCTGCAGCTGACCGTAATTGTAATTATCTGCCGGGATTTCGTCGGTCAGCTTCGCGCCTATGGCGTAGACCTGTGTGGGCTTGGAACGCGCCATTTGACACATCACATCGATGTAATGCACCCCACAATCGACGATGGGACTTAGGCTGGCCATCAGGTTGCGGTGCAACGTCCACATGTCACCCTCACTCTGTTGGTTCAGGTTCATCCGCATCACTAATGGCTTGCCCAATTGCTGAGCCTCTGAAATAAACCGTTGCCAGGAAGGATGATGACGAAGGATATAACCAACCACTACTTTCTTTCCGGTCTGTTTCGAAACCGCGGCTACGCGTTCTGCGCTTTCGGCCGTACTGGCAATCGGCTTTTCCACAAATACATGGCAGCCCTGTTCCATCGCACGGACAGCATACGGTTCATGGGTATCCGGATACGTTGATATACATACCGCATCTGGCTGCGTTTCTTTCAAAGCCATCTCGAAATCATCGAACAGCGGATAACCGCTACCCAATTTTTCATTCAATTTTTTCTTACTGCCGCCACGGGAAACCAAGCCGCATATTTCAAAACCCGGCAAATCGTGATAAGCCTGCGCATGCGATGCCCCCATGTTACCGCATCCCACTACCAATACCTTGACTGTTTTCTTTGGTCCTTCCATCATTGATCTTGTTATTATCCGTTAACTTGCTTCTATTTTTTCTGGTTAAGAATTGCTTCTATCCTAAAGCTCCTTAATTGTCAAATCTTTCCAACGTACTTTAATGCCGCCGCCGTCGTGGATTTGCAAAGCGATGAAGCCCTTTGCCGCTCCGATTTTTTCGTCTGATAAATGGACCATTTTCTTTCCATTCAGCCAGGTGGTAACTTCGTTGCCGACCGCCCGTATTTTCATGGTATTCCATTCACCTACCTTCAGGTACTTGTCTTTTTCCGGCTCGGGTTGTATCAGCCACCCACGGCCATAAGACTCATAAATACCGCCGGTGTTGTGCGCAGGTGGCGCTACTTCGACCTGCCACCCGCTGATTTTGACCCCTTCGATGTCGGAGCGTATGAATACCCCGCTGTTGCCGTCAGCTTCCTGTTTAAAGTGAACGGTCAGCTCAAAATCTTTGTAGGTCTCATTGGTTGATAAATAGCCGTATTGTTTATCGGGACCGCTTTCACAGACCAGTTCTCCGTTTTCCACGTACCATTTCTCTGTACCGTGAATGGTCCATCCAGTCAGGTCTTTCCCGTTAAATAAACTTTTACGTTGGCCGAAAGCGCCAAAATGAATGAGCATACACAGTGCTGCCAACAAAATTTTCGAATTTGGTATCATGTTATTTTATTTTTGGTTTCAATATTCTGGAATGGGTTCAATGGTATAATAACCCTCGATTTCGTCTTGTGAAGGCTGTACTGCTGGGCGGACGATCCGTAATCCGACAAAAGGCGTAAAGGGAAACCACCAATTGCTTTTGGGCGTTTGGGGGTCGAGTTCTTTCCAGGCTGGATCCGAATGAGCCCGGGCGGCGGATCGAAGATTTACCGCCTCATCCTGAAAAGATCCACCCCTCACCGTATGTGGATATAGTTCCGTAGGTGGGTTAACCGGATTGTTCGCGCGTTTCTCTTTTTTCCATTGTTTATACGCATCGGGCATATACTGATCGAATGTCCACTCGCAAACATTTCCCAACATATCGTATAATCCCCAACTGTTCGGCTTTTTGGTACCGATAGGATGTGTCTTTTCTTCACTGTTACCCGAAAACCAAGCGTATTCACCTAATTCATCTACATTATCGCCAAAAAAATAGGTGGTTTCACTTCCTGCACGGCAAGCATATTCCCATTCCGCTTCAGTCGGTAGACGGTAAAAGACACCCGTCCGCGTATACAGCCACCTGCAGAACTGGATAGCATTGTAATGGGTCATAGCAATGGCAGGTTTTCCCTCTTTTCCCATCCCCATCGTCATATCTAGGAAAGGTGCTGTCGGCCGGGTAACTCCATCCACTTCCTGCATTGCCTGCTCCTGCCCCGCGGTCGGATCGCCAGATTCATAAATATAATATTCGTAAACGTCCCATGGAATTTCATATTTTCCGATCCAAAAAGGCGCTATTTCCACATCAATTTGAGGCCCTTCGTCGGTGCGCCGATTCGCTTCACCCGTAGCGCTTCCCATCTTAAACGTTCCACCTGGGATGGCCACCATGTCAATCGATTGATCCGTTCCGGCCAATGTTTGCTGGTAATCGGAAAAGTCAACCTGTTGCGCAAGTAGTGTCCCCGATGCGAATAGAGACAGTAAACAACTCATCGGCGTGCGGAACAACCCTAATTTAATATCCATCAATTCTTTTTTTTCGTTCACGCCTCAATTCACCTCCGTTGCAACCTGGTCGGCCGAAGTCACCCCAGGCGGCAATTCAATCAGTTTCAAATTTCTGAAATGAATTTCTGCTCCCTCGGATTCAAGACATAGATAACCTTTCTTTATCGAGCTTTTTTGGATGCCGTTCACAAACTTTCCATTCACCGAAAGTTTGATGGTGCCATCCACACAAATAACCTGATAGGTATTCCACTCTCCTTTGCCTTTACTCCGGTTTTCAATCGATTTGCTTCGCGAACCCCTGGGGTTATCGGGCACGACGTTTACACCGCCCACACCAAACAGCTCGCCATGGACATAGGCAATGGGAGGCTTCACGCCGTCTCGCTTATTGAGTTCCACCCATTCCAGATCTAGCATTTGTACCTCTACGCCACCCGGCAGCCGATTTTCACCAGGTACCGCGTCACTCCACACAAAGACACCAGAGTTTCCACCCGCTTCCATATGTTTCCATTCAACGTAAAGCATGAAATTCTCATATTGCTTTGCCGAGCGTATCACGCCAATGGGATGCCCCGAACAAACCAGTGTTTTGCCTTTCACTTTCCACGTATCGCTCCCGGTATTTACCGCATGCCATTCCAATCCCCTCCAGTGAAGTCGATTACTTGGCCCCCACTCGACCACGTCCTGTGTCTCCTGGCCAAACTTCAAAAACGGTTGAGCAACCGCCAAATCAGTCATACAGACTATGGATAGCAGCACCATGATATGGACCATCAAACGTGTTTCTGACATCGTCGCTTATAGTACTTTGGTAACACCCGGAATCGCTACCGGTGGTGATTGATATTGCAAATCCCAGCTATAGTCTTCGAACCTTGGCCCCAGCACCTGGTTGGAATTAAGGGCTTGGTCCCACGTGATTTCCTGCCCGCTGTATGCAGCCATTCTACCCAAAATGGCCATCATGGTACTATTGGCCATCCATTCGCCGTCATTTATGGGTTTTCCTGCCCGTATCGAGGCAAAAAAAGCATCGTGCTCTGCTTGAAACATATTGTTGGGCGCTCCATCAAATTTCCACGGATTTTTTCCGGTAATTTCATGGCGTTGCCCCATCACAAAGTTTGCATCCCCTTCCGTTCCCGTGACGTCAATAGTGTTTCTTGAAAATGCTCCTCGCTGTTGGCGCGTAAAAAGAAACCCTTTGGCGCCTCCGGCATATTCATATTCAACAGAAAAATGGTCGAAAACGTTACCGAACCGCTCCTCCACCCGCTGCTGACGTCCTCCAGATCCGATCGCTTTGATCGGCATAACGTCACCAAGCGCCCAACTCATCATGTCCGCGCTGTGGCAGGCGACTTCAACGACAAAATCCCCAGACAACCAATTTTGAAAATACCAATTACGCAATTGATATTCAATCCCTGTTCCCAACGTACTTGAGTAGCCAGTCAGCTCACCGCCGTAACGGAATCCCGTAACGGTCCGGACATCCCCAATCCGACCCGCCAAAACTTGCTGGAAGGCCGCTTGGTTTGCCGCGTCGTGCCGAAAGCAGAATCCTGCAAATACACCGAGGTTCTTCTCCTTTGCTTTCCGTGCAGATTCCATTACCAACCTGACGCCGGGTGCGTCCACCGCCATCGGCTTTTCGCAAAAAGCATGTTTCCCTGCTGCGACTGCTGCTGCAAAATGAGCCGGGCGAAATGCTGGCGGAGTTGTCAAGAGGACCACATCCACACCGGAGTCAATTACCTTTTGATACGCATCAAAACCGATAAATTTATTCCTCTTTTTTACTTTAATCTTATCCGGAATGGCTTTCGACAGCGCATCGTATGATTTCTCCAACCGATCTTCAAAAGCGTCGCCCATTGCAGTGAGAATCACATTTGGATCTGATTTAACCGCCTGGATGGCCGCACCGGTACCTCGACCGCCGCAACCGATAAGGCCAACTTTCAACACTTCTTTTGCTCCTGAAATATTCCCCAGCGCCGAAGGCATCCCAAAGTGATAAGCGACACTGCCGCCAACGACTGCCATACCGGCCGTCTTTAAAAAAGAACGGCGGCTTTCCGATTGTAACGATAAATTATTTTTCTCCATTTGTTATTGATTAAAGTATCTGAATTTACACAAGAATTAATAATTGGAACCTCAAATCTACTGATTGTACCTGGCATCGCCAATAGCACGCGTTAATCACAAAACTAAAAAATAACTTGTATATACAAGAAACAAACTTAGATAAATCGACAAACTGTTACATTCGTTACCTTCCTGCTGCAAGCGGAACAAGATCGAGCCGGCGGACAAACATCTCTGCTCCTTCTGACTGTACCTGGATCCTTCCTTCGGAAGGGCGCACACGGATTGCCTGATTGACCAGTATGTCATTGACATAGATATCGATGGAATCCCCTTTCACCACACATTCAAGCTTATTCCATTGTCCGACTGGATGTTCTACGTCCTGAGGACCGCGGAATCCAAGTGTATCTTTCCAATTCGGATCGCGGCCATACCAGTTAATCCTTCCTCTGTTCACTTCCACCAACTCGCCACCGGCTTGATAAACCGGAGTTGTGCCATGCCGCTCGGAAGCTATGGGACTGGTGATCGAAAAGCGATCGCTTCCATCCCCAACCACGATAAAATCGCCGGTTCCGCCTTCAATGATATTGCATTCAATGGAATGCATCCACGTTCCCGAATAACCGCCGTCTTCACCAACAGAGTGAAACAGGATACCGTTATCACGCGCGCGGTCCGCTCTCGAACCGTACGTCTTTTCTCCCCATTTAAATTCCATCACCAGTCGGTAGTCTGCATAGACTTCGTCGGTGGTGATGCAACCCCACTCCTCGCCTGAAATACGTAACACACCATCCTGAATGGAAAATACGCCTTTTGGATCCTGATTCTTACCTCGGTCCCTGATAAATGTATACCAACCATCTAAGTCTTGTCCATTGAATAAATGGATGGTCTTTTTGGGAGCCTTACCTGCACCAGATTGCGCGTTTACGTCTGTGGACCAAGTCGCGGCCAACCACAATACACACCCTGCATAAAGTACTTTTTTCATATCTTTCTCCTTTTTATTACTTTGTATTTCCTTCTTTTAGATAAGCAATTAGATTCGCTAACTCTTCTTTGGTCATGGTTTGTTCCAATCCATCCGGCATCAGCGAAAGCCCGGAGTTGACTAATGATTCAATATTACTCCGCAGGATTGCCTCGTCCGTACCAGCCGCAGTGCGCAACGTTAAGCTATTCTCCGTCTCGGACACTACCCACCCCGAAAAAGCTCCACCGTCTTTCGTACGGACAACGACCGATTGATACGTGGGATATACTTCGTAATTCGGGACCAAAATATGTAGCAATAACGCGTCCGGCGGCTGATTTTTAACGCCCGTTAAATCCGGTCCCACTTGACCACCTTTACCTGCATAGGAATGACAAACTCCGCAATGTGTTTGAAATACGGCTGCACCCGCCTTGGCATCTGCCTTTTGTTCCAAAATACTTCGATACTCCTGGTACACAGCCATCCGATCACCACCCTCTAATTCACCGAATAGTTTTTCAGCCTTTTCACGGATCACCGAATCCTCCGATTTCATCAGTCGGACACGGTCTACTGACGATATTTCCGCCGCTGCTACGGTCCCTTTTTCAATTGCCGAGAAAAGCACAGGTAAGAATTTTTTATTGGAAACTAAAGCCGAAATGACTGCAGGCTTCACGTTGGGAGAATAAGCAGACCACTTGTCTTTTTCTGTAAGCAGCTCAGCCCCCCGGGGATCTTGCAACCTGGAAATGGCTCCAACAACCTCGCGCTGTACATCCGGTGGATATTGCGCATCCAATAGATTGCGCAATATATCGGAAGATTGTTTATAGTTCGTAAAACCCAATAATGCGATCGCGCGTAACCGCAATCGGTGGCCCGTTTCCGCTTCGACCGCCACTTCTTTAATACCACGGATGAAGCGATCCAAATGGGATGTTCCAGCAGAACCGCCTATTGCGTAAAGCGTACCACCCAATCCTTCTGCTAGACCCAGCATAGCAGAAACCTGCCATTCCTCAATTCGGTCCGTTGATACCAAGCGTTGGAAAAAAGCACGGGTTTCTGACACGGTTCCCCCATGCCCCAACAGACGTCCCAAATCCTGCATGACCGCCGCAAATGCTGCGGTATCTATGGATCGAAGCGCGCCAAAAGTTTCCAAAAAAGTCGAAGTGCGTGCCGCTACCCCACTCAGCACGGCTGCCCTTGTCCATTTATTGGCTCCGTCCTTCGCGGCGATTCGTGCGAGTGCGGTCACCGCATCGGGAGATGTAACCTCTCCCAACGCCAAGGCCGCCAGGTATCGGACGCGGGGAGATTCATCATCCGCAGCCGCCAATAATACCGGTATCAGCTCCGGATGGTGCCCGCTGTCGGAAGCCGACAGCTGAACTACCTGTTCACGTACGGTAGCTACGCTGTCTGCGAACAATTGTTTCCAGGTCTCCGTGTCCAAGCCGTCGAATAAGCGGAGCAGCCAAAACGCACGAGCCCGGCTTTCAGGCAGGGCCCCACGAACCGCTGTATCCTTCAACAACACTATTGCATCTTTCGGACGCTGTTCCAATAGTAATCGGAAAGCGGTTGCCTGCTTCCACCCATCCGGCGAAGACAACGCTCGCACAAGCTGCGAAACACTCGCACCGGATTCCACATTGCCTACGGTGTCCCGGTCGGAAGGCTCGAAATCCTCCTGGATTACTCGATAAATACGCCCATCCGTCTTACCGCTCTCAAAATCAAGCTTTTCGCGCATTTCTTCCGGGACATAAGAAGGATGGTCAATCACCTTCCGATGCATATCCGCCATGTAAAGCCCTCCTTCCGGGCCATGTTGAGCAAATACGGGTCGGAACCACTCATCTGTAGATGCCAAGAACTCTTTACCGTGTTCCGCTATTTCCGAACTGAAACTTGGACCGTCCGCATGCAATACTTGCCGCTGCACCAAGTTTTGCGCAGATTCACAGATAAAAATATTGCCTTTATGCGCGGGAGTTAAGCCGTTCCCATAAAACGCCACCAATCCACTGGCCGCAGTGAATGTTCCAGCATGAGAACGTCCGATCAGCTTGGGGATGTAATCCGCCGTCGTCACCGCTTTACTAATCGGATATACCACCGCATCGGCCTCCACGGGCGAAACATTTTCCACTGTTTCATTAAAAAGCAAGTCGGGATTGCGACGAAGATACCAAGGTTCCATCACGATCTGCATCACCGGATGTCGGTTGGATGTACCGAACCGGCGCCCATACGGATCAATGGTAAGTCCAAATTGGCTTTTGCCGCCAGTTACCTGGAATTCCAGCGTTTCGGGATGAAAACGCCCATCGGCGGCCGTATACGTAACCGGTGCACGATCGGGGTGATCGGGTGAAGTAACACTTCCTCCATTTAGTCCTCCCGTGACATAAATCCAGCCATCCGGGCCGAGCGTCGGATGGCTCATCCGGATTTGCGAAGTTTTTGTATCGTTGAATCCGGTCAGTACGATCTTTTTGATGTCGGCCTCTCCGTCGCCATTTGTATCTTTAAAATAATAGATGTGAGGCGCGCAGGTTACAAATACCCCTCCCTTCCAGGGTAGAATTCCATTGGGATAAGTCAATCCGGTCGCAAAATCATAGCGCTTGTCGTAATGTCCGTCCCCATCGGTATCCTCCAGTAGTGCAATGCGCCCCAATGTTGTCGGGTTCCCTCCCTCTGCCGGGTCGGGATATCCCCTGTCTTCCACCACGTATAGTCGCCGGTCCTCATCAAAAGCAAATGCCACCGGATCAATCACCATGGGTTCAGCAGCCACCAATTCAATACGCATGCCTTCTTCCACTTGGAAACTTTCCAAGGCTTGACGTATGCGCTGATTCGTTGAGTTTGTCTGGCAACCGACTATTCCTATTAAGGCGAATAAGAGGATATAAAAATTTCGATTCATTGCGTACGAGTTCAGTTAGTTTTGGTTTTGTGGTTTGCTAGTAGTCTAAAAAGTGTCTGTAAAATTTTGTCAGAAGCTTGCTCCTCCAAGTAACTAGAACGTGCCCGCCATGTTTCGTAGCCGCCCAGCTTGTGTTGCGCCGGCGTGGGTAAATATCCATTGTATCCATTGGCCAATTCGATGGTGAACGTCGGCTTAAATGGGCTTTTCGCTTTCAGTTCCAGGCCGATTTCAACAAAGACCTCAGCCGGGACGGCCGCTATGGCCAGATCCCCGATCCGGAACACTTGCAACAAGATAGCTACTTGGGAAGGATAGTCTTTCATGAACAACGTCTCGCGTGCATAAATCTCTTCCATTGATTTCATGGTCGGACCTGCGGCTTTTGCGACGATCTCCTCCGCGCGCATAACCTCTGCATCGGTTGGCTTCCGCACGCCAAGCGTGATTTCTTCCTGTTCCGCGGCGAGCGAAACCCAGTTCTGGTACGGTACATCCTTCACGGCCTCAAAAGACGCAGCCGCCAGGTTATCGGCAACAGACTTCATTTTTACATAAGGAGAAAACGTCTCCCGCTTCTTGGCCGTCCAGGGAATATTGTTGATGTCGCCACTTGTACCATTGGTCATCATGCCGACAAAAGGAGGATGCTGTGGCGATTGGTCTGCGCCTACCAACTTGCCGATCTGGTCTGCAAACATCCCATAATAATCGGCAGAGATCTCGCCGCTTCCCGTGCCCCCAACGTAATGCAGTGAATAATTGGCCAATAGTGCAATCGGGGTGCCATCCAGTGTTTGCAAGGAGATGACCGGTACTTCCGGGTCGACCGGCCCTGCCGGCTTTAACATGTTCGGATTTCCCACGCCCGGATTCATCTTTACCTGATCCTGACCACCAAACGGGTTTGGCAGTGGCGTACCCGGTTTCATGTGCCAGCGGCGGTTGAATACTTCGCCCGGTTCTTCCCCCACGCCCCAAGCGATTTTTGCCGGCACGCGATTGCGATAGGCCCGGATCAACGCATCCGCGGCCCGGTCGACCAAAAATTCCAGATAAGCCGGATCCGGATCACTTTGAAACAAGCCACATGCCGTTCCAGCGGAGTGCGTATGGGTGGCAGACATCAGCATATGACTGGTCGGGATTCCGGTAAACTCGTGTGCACGCTGCTTGGCTTTATCCAGTACTTCGCGATATACCATACAAAGGTCAAGCACCACGAATGCCAACTGGGTATGACCATCGTCCAACACCAAGGCCCGCGCGTGCGTCTCATCGTGGATATTCTTGACTAATCCATCCTGCATATTGCCATTGATCGACCCGCCAATTTTAGGTGTGATGTTGCTGGTAGCCGCGCCTGCCTGGAAGATCAGCGAATCAGCAACAGCAAAACCCCGGTTGGATGTGGCTATCAGTGCCACGCAAACGAAAAAATAATAACCAAAATTTTTCATCGAATTATTTTCTTTTAAGCGGCCGATGAGAGCTCGATGTAAATAATGATTGCCCTGTGTGGCAATACGATTTACATCTCGGTTTCATCAAATTCATTTTTTATTCAGACTCTCCAAACATATTCAGCAATGTCTCTACAATCTTTCGCGATGCATTTTTCTCGACTTTGTTCGTGGTCAGCCACGTTTCATATCCCCCTACTTCATGTTGTTCGGGCGTTGGCAGATAGCCATAGGAACCATTTGCCAACGAAATCGTGAATGTTTTTTTCATCGGAGACCTTGATTTTATTTCGAGTCCGGTTTCTGCAAAGGTTTCAAACGGAATCGCGGCAATGCCCAGGTCACCGATTTGGAATACCTGTAAAATCACGTCAATCTGATCTGGCCATCCCGCCGCGTGATCGACAACCCTCACCGCATATTCCCGTTCCAATGAATGGTGCAGGGGCTTACTATTTTCGGGTCGAGACAGGATCTGGTTGGCTAACTTGAGCGTCTCTGCATCTGGTTTTCTTACCTGGAGCGGCAAGATGGTCTGTGCGGCCCCAAGTTTCACCCAAGGCACATGATTCACGGATTCGTAAGCCTGAAAAACTTCTTTAGCGACATCATCCGCAACAAAATGCATTTTGGCATAAGGAGGATCTTTGGGCTTCGGCCCCTTTACATTGATGTTATTGATGTCTCCTGAAGTGCCGTTGCTCATGATGCCTACGAATGGCACCTCTTGCCGATCTGCATGGAGCAATTCCTGGATACGATCCGCAAAAACGGCAAAGTAATCCGCGGATATATCGTGTTTCGGCACGCCGCCTACATAATGCAGCGAATAGTTTGCCAACAGCGCAATTGGACGACCATCCACCGCTTGGACGGAAATAAAGGATACTTCGGGATCCGTTGGCCCTGCTGGTTCCACCAGATCAGGGTTTCCGATTCCGGGATTCATCTTCACGGCATCCATCCCGCCAAAGGGGTTGATTACCGGCTTTTTCATTTTCCAGCGGCGGTTAAAAACATGTTCCGGCACGTTCACCGCACCCCAGCCGATCCGGGCGGGCCCCAGATGCTCCAACGCGATGGCCACGCCATCGGCGATCCGATGGGCGACAAACTGCTGATATTCATCCAATGGTTTGCCGAAATTCCATGCTCTTCTTAATGCGCCGTCGCCTTGCGCGCTCGTAGCAGAATGGGTATGCGTAGACGAGGTTAGCACGTGTTCGGGAGGTATACCCGTTCGCTTGTGGATAATCCGTTTTGCCTCATCATACACCTCTCGCGCGATGGATATATTATCCGAAACAACGAAGGCCAGCTTCGTCGTACCGTCATCCAGCACCAGCGCACGCGCATGCAGCTGGTCGTGTACATTTTTCGCCTCCGGCGGAATGCCAAAGTTGCCAACAATGCCCCCACCCAGATAAGGCGTGATGTTACTGATGGATGCTCCGGCTCTGAAAACCAGTTGTTTGGTGGGGTCGGCATTGGATTGCCCCCTTGTTTGTAAGCCGGACAAACAGAGAAAACCCACCAAAATGGAAATTTTCCTTACTTCAATAAATCGGGTTATTGCTTTCATTTTCTTCCTAATAGTTGATTCATTGCCTGATCGTTTTTGTCAAATGCCGGACTACTTTCCGATCGTCGCCTGCTAGTTCATGAAGAAGGCGAACAGCCGTGTCAAGCATTAGTTCTCCTCCTCCCGGTGCCAACCTCGAATTAATCGTTTCATAACTCCCTTGAGCGAATGCTTCCCTGTTTGGGATGTATGCAATATGGCTGTTGGTCAATTCTATGATCAGCGTGGTCGGGAAAGGCGACTTTTCCTTGATCGCCATTCCTAACGCTGCAAAAAGTTCCCCCGGCAACCCGACGATTGCCGTGCTGTCACTGATCTGCATTACCTGCACATGGAGCGGCAATGTCCAAGGTAATGAACCCACGGTGGGCGGAATCGCTTCCCCTGTTTGTCGCATCCGATATAGTGAACGAATTTTGACAGCCCGCCTACGTGGCGTGATGTTGGCTTGCGCAACACCCGCATAGGATTGCGCACAAACAGGTAACGTAGCGCCGCACATCATCGCCAAGAGTAAAGCGGTGAGAGGAGGAGCAGACACAAGACTACCTGGATTTACGCTCATAATTAAAGGTCTTTCTTTGTATATGTTCGTTCCGAACAATATAAAGCAAAGATAAGAATACAACTTGTATATACAAGAGAAAAGATTTCAATTTTATCCAGCAACTACTTCCGGACGGCAGCGAGTTGCTTATGCAACGTTTCCTCGAGCAGTTCCAGCTTTTGCTGGAGCGAATAAGGTGTATAGACATAGTCCTGTTCAAACTGAAAACCCAGCCGGGAATCCCTGGTTGCTGCCAGCAACGACAAACGGGTGCGTGCGATCTCTTCCTTTAGCAATGACTCCATGCGTTCCAATATTGCCGACGATCGAACCGGATCGTTCGACGAAGCCCATTTCAGCCGCAAATTTTCAAATTCCAATACAGCTGCATTGCTTTGCATCATTCTGTTCAGCTGTTCAGCAATGAGTACCTCCCGGACCGCTCTTTCCCGCTTACGCTCCGGGCTATTTAAAGCGGCTTCTCGATACAACTTAAGTCCCTGTTCCATGGTATGGGAAGCCCGTTTTAAATAATCCAAAAAAACGGGAAGAATTAACTTTCCTTCGGGGACGACGATACCCGTTGCCCGTTGTGCATAGCGCTCCGCCTGATTCGTTCGATTAGTGAAATCGGGGTAAAAAACCATCCGGGAAACGGTAAAAGGCCAGTAAGGATTGAGGTTACTCCCGAGATACCCCATCCATTGGGATTGGTCCGTCCAGGAATAATTGAACGTTGCAGTGCGGGCCGGAGGCTCCTGAAAGAACAAGGGATTCGCGACTGCATGATTCGTACCCATATTGGGTCCCGTATCGGGAACCAGTCGGATTGCCTCATCAAAATAATGCCATGCCTGAAGCACGCGTTCTTCTTGGTCGTCGCCAAAAATAAACGATGCGTAGTTTGCTAGCAGTTCTTCAAAAGGAGGTGCATCACTCCAGCAAGACCATGCACGCAATGCTACGATAAAATTTGCACTGTATCCGCTGCTCCAGCTTTCCAGCGTACCGCTAATCTTGTATTTTTCCAGTGCATCGTAGCGGGTTTTCCACTGACCCGGGAACGGCAGGTAAGGTTGCGTTCCAAACTGCCAACTCGCGAAGGTATCCACTTTGGCATAAGCTTTCATCCCGCGTGCCGCTACCTCTTCCAACTGACCACGGGTCACTTCTGCGGGACCGATTTGGGAAAGGGAATAATCGCGGAGATATCCTTTCATTCCGTCCAGCTCAAAACTCTTTCCATTCTCCCAGGTGAGCATAGGAATGGCAGCAGCAGGTAGTTGCTGGACAAAATATCGCTTTAATTTTTCATTTTGCGGCCGGAAATCAATATTATACTCCCAAGCCAGTACTTCGGTTGCTGGATTTACCCGATGACATTCCTCGGTTACAATGCCGATAGCTCGGCTCCAGTTCCGTGCCCAATCTTTAACTTCGTCTTCCGGCGCTCCGTGCAATCCACCCCACTTTCCATACCAAAATCCTTCCGTAAGCAACACATAGCCTCCCATATCCGGAAACTCCCGGATGATGTCTTTTACGAGCGTGCGTAATCCGGCTTCGCTGTCCGGCGTACCCGTATATTGGTAAATAATGGGTGTAAATACTTGGATACCGTACCGGGAAGCCCGCCGGATCAGATCATGTATGTCCGACGGGTCTTGCTTTCGCACCCGTTTTAGCAGGCGTGCATAAAAATCGGTTGAGTTTTCAGCCGTGTTACGGTCGCCGTTCGGATTAGCATAGACAGAAGTAAACAGACCATCGAATCCATCGTGTGCCAACCGGGAAAGTTGCTGATCGGGCCACTCCATCCATCCCAGCCATGAGAGGGCCATGCGACGTTGATACAAGCTGTTTCGAACGGCGTGTAACCCTTGGGGCAAAAACGGTGCCTCGCGCAGATTCATTCGGGCTTCCAGGTTAAAAAGGCCCTGCCGAACGCCGGATAAATCGTATCCACACACAACAATTCGTTCAGAATCCGCTAACAGTTCGTAGCTTTTTGGCGTATCCAGCGAACTGCCCAAGCCTGGGAAATGCTCCCTTACCCCCAGCAAAATACTACGTGTTAGGTTTTTCCAGTCTACCAGCGAATCACGGCTTTCGACGGTTATCCGGACGCCCATGGATCCTACGAGATAGTCTTGAAAATCTTTTGCAAGATCCAAGAAAGCTTCCTCACTACCATCCACAATGATCAACTTCCATCCATCTGGCGGAAGCGCCATTTCTCCGGGATGCGGCTGTATTTCCGGATTGCGGTTATTTTCATGGATGAGCGCATTTCTTACACGTTCATGATAGCCAAATAGTTTATCTGGTGGTAGCACTCGTTCAATTTCCTGCGCGAACTGCTCAGCAGAAATCGACGAATGATCCCGGTCCGGCGCTGCTGGTGTAACAGATGGCAAAACCGGGAAAGACGGAAATGTCGCTGCTACCGCCGTGCCGATTACTCCTTTTCCAGTATCGCCAAGGAAACGACGCCGATTATATTTCTTTGTCATGACAATCCCCTTCTTTCAAACGACTCCGGATTTATTCCAATTCCGGCGGAACATTCCCATACGCCCATGGAGCAACGAATGCCGGGGGTGGGGGTGGCACAGGCGTTTTACCCGGTGTCATCTGATTGGCCAACTCAATGCCCGTATCGGCAAACTGACGGCCCGCAGAGACTTCCAAATTAGAGTAAGAGGTTAGGCGGGTTTCATACCCGCCGCCGTTAGGCCCCAATGCTTCCTCGGTTGGCACATATCCAACAATACCATTGGCTAATTCGACGACGAACGTAAATGGAAAATGGCTCCCTTTTTTGATATCGAGTCCGTATTGGACAAAGTATTCTGCGGGATTGGATACAAAAGCAACTGGCCCTACTTGAATCGTTTGTACCTCCACTTCAACTTCGGGACGCTGTTTGATCAACGCATCGAGCATGACCGTTTCTTTCGCAAATGTCCATTCAACAGGGCCAACCTTTTGCGGATCCTGTTTTACCAATTCGAGCGCCCGCTTAACTTTTTCGGGGGCCGGTATCCTTCGTTTTACTTTCCACACTTTTTGCCTTGAGTCCAACGGAATATCGCTCCCTGCACCCCGGCGAACAAGCAATAGCGTTTTATACGCCTCCGCACCCACGCGCCCACCAACAAGCTCCCACCATTCCTCCGGATCGGGATTTGCATATTTTGCCAGATTATCTACCTGTGTGATATCACCGCATGCACCTTGCAGAAAAACTACCGGCAATGCCGCATTGCCTGTGGCACCGCGTAGCGTCCGCTCCATAGATCCCACCCAATTGGCAGATATCCCACCCGGGTTCGTCGTATTGTGACAAGCAAAGTTTACCATTACGCCCAGCAGATTGTCATCCATGTCCCACACCCCGATCGTACCAACATCCGGATCGATCGGGCCGGCATAGTCGATAATATCCGGATTTCCGACACCGGGATGCGAGTAGGTTAACCCATTCTTCATACGAAGGCGACGATTAAAGGATACTTTATCCTCGTGGCCGACACCAACCGCGAGCTTTGCATCTTGCCGATTCGCATCAGCGTCAACAACTGCTTCAACGATTTGATGTACCAGGTGCTGAATAAAACCCGGATCAGAAATAATGGATTTGTTGGTAACTAAATCTTTTACCAACGGGGATGCGTTGTCATAATCCCCCGGTTCTGACATCGCGATCGGTCCTGACGAATGAGAATGCGATGCGCCGATCATGATGTCTTCAGGTTGAATCCCGCAGCGTTCCTGAATCTCCGCCCGCGCCATCAACACAACTTTCCGGGTAATAAATAATAAATCCACACCAACAAATGCTACCCGCTTTTTGCCATCATCAAAAACGGCAACCCGAACCTTACACGGATCATGAAATTTCCGATGGTAACTTTTACCATAATTCCCCGGTTGCTCCATACCGATATCCGGTGTAATGTCTTTCTGCGAGAAACCCGCTTTGAAAACCGGAGCGGCGGTCGGCAGTCCCGAAGCGGCAGCAGCTATGATGGTCAGACAGATCGTTAGAAAAGGTATTAAGGCATATTTTCCCTTTTTACAAGATGCATTTCTCCACATAATAATCAGATTTGTTTCCAGATTAATCTTTCCCTATCAGTTAGTTAGTAACAAACTAAGACAAAAAATCTTGTATATACAAGAACACAAATAATTTTATTTTTAAACAAATGGAAAACAAATGAATAATTGAATTTATTTGTCTATACAAGAACCAGAACAAAAACCAATTGTATCCGATTCGATTTACGAACAGCACACCGTACTTGTGTACACAACCAAAAAATTTGATTAGCTTTGCCCAAATTGTTATTACATGGTGAGGACACCGACAACTCCTATATACCGAGTGCTTTTTAACAATCTGAAGGGCCAGATTGATGATGGACATTATAAAAAGGGGGATTTACTTCCGTCGGAAAATGATTTATGCAAATTATACAGTACCACCAGACCCACCGTCAGACAAGCATTGAGTGAGTTAGCCCGTTTGGGATATATCGTCAGGCATCATGGAAAAGGAAGTATTGTTTCGGAGCCAAAAAACGGACTCGGCATTCTTTCCATTAAAGGTTCCACAGCTGGCGTGGGTAAAAAGAATCTACAAACGAAAGTGTTGGCAAAAACGGCAAAAACAAACTGGCCTACAGATTTTCCTTACGAACTTACCGAAGCACAACGTCATGCAGGCTGCCTGTACTTATCTCGCTTACGTTTTGTAAATGGCTTGCCCACATTGTACGAAGAAACGTATATTACGGATATCGACCTGCCTCGCTTTACGATGCATAACCTCGAAAAAAACTCATTGTTTGAAACCTTGAACAAGTATCACAAGGTTGAGATTAAAGAAGGCGAACAAAAGATATGGGCGGTAGCGGCTGACAAAGCTGTATCCGACCTGCTTTCTGTCAAACCCGGCAAGCCCATACTACACATGAAGCGCAGTATGCACACCAACAAATCGAACCTGATCATCTATTCGTTCCTTTACTGCAATACAGAGGAATACTTTATTCAGGATTATTTTTAAGGCACTGCCCATCACATATCAAACCCGCTCAAACTTGTAGGGGTACACGTTACCGGATGCCCATTGTGCCACATAGATGTTTTCATCCCGATCGACGCATACATCATGGGGATGTATGAATAAGGGTGTCTGCTGTGACATCGGCTGGAGTTTTCCATCTTTGTACACAGGCTCGGAACCGCCAATGTTCGAGATAACACGATTTTCTTTATCTAAAATTGTAACAAAGCCAGATTTAGCGTGATTCATGTCGGGCGACCGTAACACTGCGGCATACAACAAATCTCCATGAATTACCGGCCGACATACGCAAGCACCGGGCACTTCAATGATTTCCAATAGATCTCCTGCCATCGTAAACCGCTTGAAACAGCACCGGGTCCGATCGGTCACCAATAATGTCGCATCGCCTTTCCGCTTGTCGACGCAGATACCGTGGGCATTATCCAGAAACTTATCTCCCTCGCCCCGACCGCCAAACCAACCCTTTAATTTTCCATCAGCGCCGTAATGGAGAATATACTGTTGTCCATATCCGTCTGCGACATAGATATCACCATTCGGCGCTACGGTCGTTTCAGTAGGCACATAAGCTTCTTTCTTTTCGTATAGTTCAGCCGCTTCAGGAAATTCCAGCGTCATCAATACCTCACCATCCAATGTTGTTTTATACACTTCATGCCTTGCCGTATCCGTAATGAGCAGAAATTCGTCCTTGCCTTCTCCAGCTAGGGTTAAGCCATGTGCACCGGGGTATTCCTTGCCCCAGCTGTTTATCAATTTTCCCCGAGTATTGTATATCAATACATTATTTCGGGTCTCATTGGTAAGCAACAGAATACGACCTTTTCTATCTTGCACCATTTCATGGCAATCCTTGACCGGGAATTGGGAGGCGTCTAATTCGCCCCAACCTTTTACCTGACGATATACTCGCCCATTGTGTCCATAAAAGGGAACTTCCTTTTTGTCGGAAAATACAGGTTTTACTGCCATTGCTGAAATACTGATAGCCGTCTGGCCGATAAATGTTCTTCTGTTCATTTGCTCATCCTATAGGTTACAATTGCTTTTTATCCGAAAGAACCGCTCACACTGCGAATTGTTAGCGCAAACTTAGATAAACCTATTTAGCTATGCAAGTTTTGGTAGCAAATACATGCGCCGGGGGCTACGCTGTTCAACCGGTCACTAATCGGTCCTTGTTTTGATTTCACGGTCGCCGCAAAGCGAGGGAGACGGATCCGAAAGAAATGGATGCTACGGATAACTTTGGATACGCAACGCAGCGGTAACGCTCCGCGTCACTAGGCTTCTTTTGCGCATCCAATATTATCCCGGGTACTCGCCACATCTGGTGTTTTACGTCTGCTGCAGAGCAAGCCTTGAAGACGCAAGCGCAGCGCAGTGGATTCCAGCTTGTGAGCAGCAGGCTAAAACACCTACCGTGCACAAATGCCAAGCGCATGCACCTGCTAGAAACGACCTGTCTTTTGGTTACCGATCCCGTACCTACTCAGTACCTATTCCGTACCTTGTATTCTGTACCTTGGCGCTCAATAACCGATAGGCAAAGGGTAAGAAAAGCCTAGGCAATGGGTATGTTTGCGAGAACAACCCAGTAAATGTAACCTACGTGATTGGCAACTCCTTCAATACGTCGGCAGCCGTTTGGATGGCCTTATCGACATCTTTTTCTGTATGTGCCGCACTGACATACCACAGGCCCCTGCCGATTACCCTGATACCCCGGTCGTGTAATCCAGCGATAAATCGCGAAAGTTTAGCCTTATCATTCCCCAGGGTATCCCGATAATCATTACATTGCCTTTTTTTGCCGAAATAGGTCACGAACATCGGGCCCAATCCCTGTGTTACGAGATCTTGTTTCGTATCGACTGCCGCTTCCCGTAATCCGTCCATCAATTTTCTGCCTAAGCGATACATGCGTTCATAAGGATTTTCCTGCTCCAAGACCTCAATAGTCGCCAGTGCCGCAGCTACCGTCGGATTGCCCGAATTCATCGTCCCGGCATGGATGACCTTGCCTTCGGCGATCAGCTCCATCCATTCCCGTTTGCCCACAATGGCGCTAATGGGATAGCCACTTCCCATGGCTTTTGCAAAAATGGACAGATCCGGCGTCACGCCAAAGTACTGCTGGGCACCGCCCAAACCTACCCGGAATCCGGTGATTACCTCATCTAAAATCAACGCGATTCCAAACCGGTCGCAAAGCGTCCGTAGTCCTTCCAAAAACCCTTCCTTCGGCAATATGCATCCGTTGTTACACATGATCGGTTCGGTAATGATCGCGGCGATTTCCTCGTGATCGCGCTCAACAGTCTGTTCCACCAAGGCTAAGTCGTTCCACGGTAGGACGATAAAATCTTCTTTTGAAGATTCCGGTAAACCCGCCGTCCACGGAAACACATTCGGTTGCTCCCTGCTCCCTAATGCTTCGATCCCGGGTGTGGAGATTCCGTAAGCCACGTTATCCAACCAGCCATGGTAATGTCCTTCGAAACGCAAAAATTTCTGCCTGCCGGTCTTTGCCCGGGCTACCCGAAAGGCTGTCTGCACTGCCTCGGAGCCGTCCAGGCAGAAACGCATTAATTCGGCCGAGGGAATCAGTTTGTTCAGTTTCTCGGCCAACTCGATTTCCCGGATGTGCTGTCCGGCATAGAGCTGCCCTTCCCGCGAATATTCCTCCACCTTACGCAGGACCTCCGGATGGGAATGTCCCAGTATCAAGGGACCCTGACTGAGCGTAAAATCCAGGTATTCGTTGCCGTCTACATCGTAGATACGGCTTCCGCTCCCGTGGGTGTAGAACAATGCGTGCGGATGGTTGTATTTCCTGAATTCGGAAGATACACCCGACGCCAAAACTTTTTCTGCCCGATTGAGCAGCTCCTTCGATTTCTCGTACATCATTGGAAAATATTAGTTAAATCAAAACCTACTGTTCAATCAGTTCTTTTTTTGGACGGATCAAGAAAAGGGAAATCGCCGCCAAAACGATAAACAATGCGGCAAATTGATAGATCGTACTCAACCCGATGTGCGTATCCCGTAAAAATCCGCCGTAATAAAGTGCAACCCCACCTACCAACGTACCGCAGCAATTGAGAATACCGTAGCCGGTAGCCCGGTACCGATGATCGATAATCATGCTGAGTATCGGCATCGTATTCGCGTCGCTGAACGATTTGGTCACGGTATAGGTTATGAAGCAGAAAACGGCTATCGGCAACATCGTTGTATAGCTTGCCAAAAAAATAGCAGGCGCTGCAATGCAAAGCCCGATTGCAGGCACCCATATCCGGCCTCTTGGATCACGCCGTCCCCATCGATCGGCCAAGAAGCCCCCTAATAACACACCGGCAATAGCAGACGTAAAGACGTAAGCCGTTGAATACACACCCGCCATGGTCTGCGAAAGCCCGAACTGTTCTTTGAAATAAGTCGGCAGCCACCCCACGACCAACCATGTCAGGATGCTGACCAATGCAAAAAACACAACCAAAAGAATAAACGATCGCTGCCTGAACAGGTACACCAACCCCTTTCCAAATCCAATCTTATTCCCTTCACTGGTATCAGGGGTCTTTTCCCGGGGAGCTTCTTTTAATAAAAAGATAAGCAAAAGGGAATAGACAACACCGAAAACACCGAACAGCAGAAATGCGGTATTCCATGTATGCTTTTCAGCGATCCAACCGCCCAGAAACCCTAAGCTTTGTCCAGACATGATGCCGGCCATATGGATTCCCGTGGCGAGCGACCGCGTAGGACCCCGATGGTAATCCATGATCAATGCCAACGCAGCCGGTATGTAACAGGCCTCGCTGATCCCCATCAGTGCCCGCGTCAGCAGTAGCTGCTCGAACGTCGTGGCATAGGCCGTGAGCCAGGTCACCGCCGACCAGACGAACAGGCTACCCAGCACCACCCGGCTCTTTCCCAATCGGTCAGCCATGAAGCCGGCCAGCGGACTCAGGAAACCGTATATCCACAGGAAAACCGCCGTCAGCAATCCAAATTGCGCATCCGTCATGGGTATCGCGTCGACGATTGATCCCCGCATGGTCGTAATCATCGTCCGGTCGATGTAGTTCAATAACGCAATGACAAACAGCAATCCAACGGTCAGCCACGCCTTCGGTGCCGGTTTATCGGTATGGTATCTCTTCTGCATAATCTAATTTTTTAAACGCTTACCAACTTGTCCATCCCCCATCCACCAGCAAATTATGTCCGGTTACGTAAGCTGAGGCATCCGATGCAAGAAAAACGATCGGCCCCTTAATGTCGTCCTCGTTCGCGAACCTTCCCAGCGGTGTCAGACGCTTGTAGTTGGCCACAAATTCGTTATCTCCGTATTGTTCTTCCACGCCCGGCCCATATCCACCGGGACTTATGCAATTGGCACGGATCCCGTACCGCCCGTAGTAATTGGCGAGCCATTTGGTAAAGCCAACCATCGCGGATTTATCGTACGTATAGTTTACCGGGCTGGTCATGCCCGTATCGCCGTAGACCGGAAAATTAGGTCCGACCACCCCTTGTATGGATCCGATATTGATGATTATCCCCATTCGGTTGGCAACCATGTGCTGCACGGCATATTTCGTAATCAACATCAACCCGGTTGAGTTGATCCGTTGCGAGGCCTCCCATTCCGACTTCTCCATTTGGTCGAGCGTTTTGAAGCCCTCGCGGGAGACCGCATTGTTCACCAGCACGTCCAGTCGGCCAAACCGTTCGATTACCTCCTTTATAAACCGCGCAATAGACGTTTCCTCCCCCAGATCCAGTTGCATGCCTACCGCCTGGTATCCGTTGGCAACCAGTTCCGTTGCAGCCGCCTGGCATTGCTCTGCATTGCGCGACGCGATTACCACGCATGCCCCCGCCTCGGCCAGCGCCAATGCGATGGGTTTACCGTATAATCCCGCGCCGCCGGTTACCACGCATACGCGGTCCGTTAATTCAAAACTATTTCGAACATTCATCATCAAACGAGTTAAAATTTACCACATCCCCGGGGTAATCACCTTCAGGGGAAGTTGTTGAAATGCATCTGCAATCTCTTCACATATGTCCAACGGGAGCACGGGGGCTTGTTGCAATGCCGCATTTTGTTTCACCTGATCCGGATTTTCCGCACCGAACACCACGCTGGTTACACCTGTCAAATCCCTTACATACGAAAATGCCAGCTGCGAAACATCCATCTGTGCTTTTTGAGCGAGCCGCCGCAACCGCTGTAAAAAGGGTAGGGCATCCCGGAGGTGTGACGGAATTTTGCCCTCGTCCAAAAAGAACAGTCCCTGCAAAAAGACACTGCGGGCAAACACCAAACTTCCCCGCTCCCTCATCCGTGCCAATCCGCCATTGCGGACCACCCGTTGGTCAAAAATATTGATCGGCACCTGTACCGCCTGCAACGAACGTTCCTCCACGACGGCCGTTGCCTCGTCCGGATAATACAGCGATATCCCACCCTTACGGATCAACCCCTCTTCCTGCAGCTCGTTTACAACCATCGGCAGAAACCGCAGCAGCTGATCAATAGGTTCATCCTTACCCTTGTGGTAAAGCAAGATAGGCAGCACCGGGATGCCCAATGCTTTCAGACTCTGCCGTACACTATCCTTCGCCTCTTGCCGGGCTTTCTGCAAATCGGTCATCGCCTCAACGCTCCATTTAAATTTACTGACGACCAGCAAATCTGCCGCCTCCCGGCTATTGGCGGCCAGGAAGCCGCCGATCACCTCTTCCGAATTGCCATAGTACCGGGAGGTATCCCAGGTCGTGATTCCCGATTGCAACGCCTCTTTCAGTATCGCCTCGCCCACCGCCTGATCCGGTTTGCCGCCGTCATTGGCAATACCGTAGTTTAACCCTAACTGAACCGTTCCCAGTGTAAGTGGTGATACCTTCATGGCCTTCGTTGTCCTTTCTCTGCTGTCACGCCCGTTATTCGATTCGTGCGGATACCCGGTTTAACTTCACCGCTGATATAATAAGTCCCGCCATTCCAGTCGACCGTCGGAAGCGTCACCCTGCCGGGCTCCCGCTCCGCCCCCTCCTGATACCCCCAACGATCCGCTGCCGGATCATACCAGAGCAATTCCCCGCCGATACCGGGATGCGTCTGCGGAAGGGCATGCAGGGCCGTCAGCCGGTCTACCCCGCCCCAGAAAAGAAATGCCCGGCCGGCCACCAGTGGCGCCGGGTTTGCACCCGCAGACATGCCCACCGGCAGATCACTCAGCCGATGCCACTCGCCGCTCCAGCGGTTACCGGTCTTTGAAGGCGCAAAACAAAATGCATCCTGGAAAATGTGCCGTTGATCCAGTCCCGCGGCATTCCGTTTCTTGTTCTCGCCGCTAAAGAGGTAAAATTTACCCCCGAAGCTTCCCGTTACCGGCAAAATCCGTCCTTCGCCCGGCCATTCCGGCAACGCAAACCAGCCGTTATCCAGGGCATCCAGATCCAAACCATAACAACAAAGAAGCGGTACCCCATCCGGCTTTTCCATTCCACCCACGACAATCAGCAGTGATCCCACCCGTGTTCCAGCCATATTCGCCAGTGGATGGGGAAGTCGCGGTCCCGCTTCCATTTTCAGCGCCCCATTTTCCCAGCGAAATAGCCACGTTCCGTCACTGTGTTCGGTAGCGGTGCTTCCGCCCACCAGCACCATACGATCTCGGTACGATGCCGACACCCCGTAGGCTAGCCCGCCGGGCAATACGTTACCTAACTGCTGCCATTGGTTGGCCCCGGCTTCCAGCATGAATATATCGTTGTGCCACTTCTTCCGCCCCCCTTCCCACGGGTAGCCATTCGGAAAATTGGCCCCTCCCATGCAGAAGAGACGCCCGTGGCTTACCCCGGCAAACATGCCCGCACGTCCCGCGGTGTCAGGCAACGGTGGCAATTCTGACCACACAATGGACTCTTGTGCCTTTGTCTCATACGTTATCATCGTCGTTACGATCAATCCGATCATCGATATCAATTTATTCGTCGTGTTCATTTGTAGTCAGCGTTAGTTTCACAACCCTTCCCGGACCCGGTTCGGCATCACCACCGGTCACGATGAGGCTGTCCGGCTCCTGTAAGCAAACGTTGCTGGTCAACGGAATACCTGTCGGAATGGATGCAAGTAACCTCCCTTGCTTGTCCACCACCTGAAGGGCGCCCATCCCGTAGTGAGCTACCCAAACGTTGCCCGCGCTGTCAATGGCCAAGCCATCCGGCAGATTTGCCTGCGGATGTCCGGAGGCATGATACGGCAACTCACAGAACACGTCCCAATCTGCCGCACCACCCGGCCCGTCCAACTGGACCCGGACCAACCGGTTGGCATAACTCTCTGCCACGAAAAGATTCCGTTCATCGGCAGAAAGTACAAGGCCATTCGGATAGTCCAATCCTTCCGCTACAACCCGTTCCGTACCCGTGTTCGACCGGTAAAACACATAGCCCCGATGGCGTACCGAATCCGTAAAATAAAAACCACCCCCGCTGTCCGTAATGACGTCGTTCGGGGTGGTCACCGGTTTGCCGGCGCAATGCCCGTCGACTACATTCCCCGTAAAATTCCCCTTGGCATCGTAGCGCCTCAATTGCCGGGTTTTGCTGTCGCATACCAGCCAGTTGCCCATTGAATCCCGTGCTTGCCCGTTGGGCCATCCCCCTTCCACACAGCGCAATGCGCCACTTTCACGGCGCCAATACCAAAGGGTCCCACCCGTCAGGTCCGTAAAATAAATGCCGCCCTGGTCGTCACAGACCGGTCCTTCGGTGTAAAATGCACCCTCAAACAGGACCTCCCGGCGAACGGTTATCTGCTGCGTAAAATCGATTGCCATGCTAGATCGGTTCAAAGGGGAAAAGCGGTTTCCGCCTGAATTGATAAGTCAGTTTGCTCATGTCCGCCCGGCTTGGACCGGGCGTATCCACTTGCAGGACGGTCTGGCAAACCGCCCCGTATGCTGCGAGCGGCGCATTGACCCCTTTGGCCACCAATACGTCGAACGCCCCCGGATCGAGGCCAAAAGCCGTCAGCTGCCGGAGGCTGAAGGGCGGTATGCGCAGCGTACTCACCATGAGGGTCCCTCCGCCCTCCGTAGTTACGATCAAGGTCTCCCCCATGTCAAACCGCACCTGTCCGCCATGCCTCGGGGTCGGTTCCGTAAACTTTCCCGCCACCCGGTTTTTCAGCACCACTCGCTGCTTCCATGGCCCTTGCCCTTCTTCGTCAAAGCCAGAAAGGCAAAGATCGAAAGCAGCTCCAACCGGCACGCCAGCTGCCTGCCGCACGGCCTCCGCATCGGGTTGATAGCTAAAATACCGCAGTCCACGCGTTTCCAATGCCTTCACGAGGGCCAGTCCATTGCCCGGCGTACCGCCACCAATGTTGTCGCCCATATCCAGCAATAAAACCGGTTTCTGCAAGTCGGGCAGTTTGGCCATGGTTTCCACGACACCGATCTTATCGCCCACAAAATCAGCCCTTCTTTCGAGAATATACGCTTCCATCTGTTGCGCAATACGGTCCGCCAGCACGGCATCGCCCTCGGTTATCACGATGATTGAACTACCCATCTCCGGCACATCAGCATAGGGAAATCCCAGCGCCACGCTCACAGAGCACACTCTCTCCTCCTTCTCGAGCTGCCGGGCGTACGCATAGATCCCCTTACAGGGTTGCACATCCGTGCCTTGCTGTTCGATACTGATCGCCAGCGGCAGTTGCACCAGTTTCTGACAAAGCCTCACTTTATCCCGCAGGCGACGGATCATCAGTTCCCCTGCCTCTTTTCCCCGTTCGCGCTGGTCGAGATGCGGGTTCCTTTTATAAATAACCAGTCCATCGGTCGCGTTGATCATCCGCTCGCTCACATTGGCGTGAAGGTCCAACGTGCCTACCACCGGTACGCCGGGTCCGACGATCCTCCGCACCGCTTCCAGCCAGTGCCCGTCCATGTCGCGTTCCGGTTCACTTACCCCCGCTCCATGCGGCACCACCAAGCAACCGTCTATCGGCATGGCACGTTGCAACCCTTCCCGTATTCCGTCTAGTAGCGCCCGATACGCCTCCCCGCGTACCACGCCCCCTGGCGTTGCCTCAGCAAATACAACGGGAATCACCTCGATCCCTTCCCGATCCATGACCTCCAGCATCCCCCCGATTTCATGATGGGCATGCTCGTATTCCTTCCGGATGTCGGCGCCCCACAGCCAATGGCTATTGCGGAAATCAGCCGCATCGGTCAGGTCGCCGATAAACGTATTCGACTCGTGATAAATCCCCACTAAGGCTACCCGGAACCCCATACCTACCGTTTTACCATCGCCACGGCATCCACCTCAAATTTCAGCAAGTCGCCCAAGCACCCGATCAACGTGGTCCGAGCGGGAAACGGGGCGCTGAAATATTCCTTGTAAATCCGGTTGAAGGCGGCCAGGTCTTCCTGGTTGCCCACGTAGTTCCGCACCTGTACCACATTTTCAAAACCGAGCCCAGCCGCTTTCAGTATCTTCCCCAAATTGTCAAAAGACCGCCTGCATTCCTCTTCAAACGTGCCCTTTACGATGGCACCGCTGTCGTCGACGGATGCCTGTCCCGAAATGAATACGTATTGCCCTGCCTGAACAGCCGGGGAGAAAGGTAAAAAGCTCTGCGGTACCCCGTCGCCGGTGATGTATGTTACATTTTCCATCGTATCTTCTCTTTTTATTACGTTCTTTTATTACGCCACAAAGGTTTCCATCCGGTCCAGTATCGATCGTACTTCCGCATCTTCCCATTCCTGCTGCATGGTCCCGAGGGGCGCCTTTGTCCGGCCGATGTCAATGCCATATTTTAGCTGCATTGCCTTCCTCAGGAACGTCCAGATATTGGGCAATACAAACAAGATGATCCGCTGGAATTCCAGCATAAACTCCTTCGCCTGCTGATAATCCCCCTGCTGAAATGCCTCCAATACCCGCTTGCACGCTTCACCCCAAAGGTTGTAAAAGGAACCGATTGCGCCAACCGTACCACAAAGCGATGCTTGGCAAAACAATTCGTCTGCACCGCTGAACAGCCGAAGGCGTTCCCCCGCATGGAGATGAATGGTACTGATTTCCATCAATTGCCCGGTCGTCAGCTTCATTCCCGCCACGTTGGGAATGTCCAGCAACCGGGTGACGAAGTTTCCGATATCGCCCATGGTATTGCTACCCAATTGATACGGAAAAAAGGGAAGATCGGTGGCCGTAGCAATCTGCCGGTAATGAGCCAAGGCCGCCGCGGTGTTGCCTGTGAAATAAATAGGCCCTACGGAGGAAACCGCATCCGCACCCGTCGCCGCTGCATGCTTTGCCAGCCGCACCGATTCGTCGGTCGTCATCGAGCCGACCTGCACCATGACGGGTACCCGGCCGGCCGTCACCTGCATAACCTGTTCCGTCACCAATTTCCGCTGCGCCTCGGTAAACAGGACACCCTGTCCCGTTGAGCCCAGTATATACAAGCCGTCGAGTCCCTGTCCGATTAACAATTCCACCAACTTTGCCAGCTCATTCAACGCTGGGTTTCCTTCGTCATCGACGGGGGTGAACATGGCAGGCCACAACCCACTAAATTTATCGCTCATTCTATTTTTTGATTAATTGTATGATGTAATTTTTAAGTTCTTTGTCATTAGCCAAATAGGCATTTGCACTGGTCGACGCCATAACTGACGCACGCTGCACATCCTTAAAACCGTGTCCCGTTATAAGACAAACGATGGGCCGGTCGGGATCTAACGCTCCCGCAGCCAACGCCCGGCGTACGCCCGCCAACGCCACGGCACCAGCGGGTTCACAGAAGATCCCCTCTTTTTTCGCCAGCCAATCCTGGCATTCCCACACCTGTTCGTCCTGCACGCCGAATCCCGTTCCTCCGCTTCTCCGACATGCGGCGATCACTTCAAAGCCATCCAACACATTCGGTACCTGCAAACCACTGATCGCTGTCGTACTCTGCGGTACAGCCGTCGGATGCATCTCTCCGCCGGCCAACGCCGACACGATCGTGTCATTACCCATGGGCTGCACACAGTGCACGACATGATGGCCAGCCGAACCGTACTGTCGCTGCCAGCGCTCAAAGCCTCGTGCGACCGCCAAGGTAAGCCCGCCCCCGCCGGCCGGCACAAATACCTGTGTTCCGCCGTCAAACGCAGCCGCGATTTCATAGGCAATGGTCTGCACACCTGCCATCGCCTCCGGGCAAAAGCAGTACGCACTGATCTGCACGGAGGTCTGCTGTTCTTCGGCCAACCGCCCAAGCATCGTCATCACCTGTTCCGTCACTTCCGGGCGCTTACCAAAATCCTTCACCATCAACGTTGCAGCCCCGTACAGCCGCATTTGCTGAAGTTTGCCTTCCGGCGCGCCGTCCACGACGGCCATGATGCAGGGCAGTTGTGCCGCGGCACAGTACGCTGCGAGTGCGGCCCCGGTATTTCCGCTGGATGTTGCCAAGCACACCTTTATCCCCTGCTGCACGAAGCGTGATAGGGCCATGGCCGCGAATCGGTCTTTGTATGATCCCGTCGGGTTCAGGTTTTCCAACTTGAAGTAAAGGTTATTTAACCCGAGCGACGGACCGATAAACCGGGATTTTACCAAAGGCGTGTTCCCCTCGCCCAACGACATCTGCTTGTCATCCGCCACATTTGGCAACAACCCGCTGTATTTCCAGATACCGTTCAAAATTTTTCGGGAAATTGAAGTTTCTTACTGGCATAACTGTTGAAATTGTGGCTGAACCCGCCGTCTGCAAGGATCGTGGTTCCCGTAATGAAAGACGCCTGATCGGACGCTAGCCACGCGACGAGTTCGGCTATCTCACGGGGTGAGGCGGCCCTTCCCAGGGGTGTCATCGCATTCATTTCTGCCTCCAGCTGCTTGGAGATATTGGTTCCTTTTACGTCCTGGTAGTCCCCGCTCATGGCGGTTTGTACATTCCCTGGACTTACCCCTACCACGCGAATACCGTCCCTTCCGTAACACGTGGCCATTTCATAGGTCAAGCTCTCCATGCCGCCCTTGCAGGCTATGTAAGCCGGACTATACCCGCCCGCCCGTTGCGACATCACACTGGAGATATTGATGATCACGCCCGTGTCTTGCTGTCTTTCCATTACTGCCGCCGCGTATTTAGCCAGGAAAGCCGGGGCGGTCAGGCATATCCGCACGGTTCGTTCCCAATCGTCCAGCGGCATGGTCTTCAGGGTATCGATGGTCCGCCACGCCGCATTGTTCACTAGCACATCGACACGCCCCCAGCGGGCAACCGTTGTTTCCACAGCCGTTTTCCAATAGGCCGAATCGGCCAAATCGCCCGCTACAATAAGCACCTCAACACCCCATTTACTTTCCGCAATACCCTGTAATTTCACCAGCTCATGTTCATCCCTTGCCATCACCGCAATCCGGTAACCCTGCTCAGCAAATTTCAAGGCTGTTTCGTATCCAATACCCCGCGATGCACCGCTAATTAATGCTACCTTCTCCATCGTTTATTATCAGTTTTTCATTTCGTTTTATCGGCATAATTCCACCCAACGCATCGCCCTTTACCACCTGTACGGAGCATCGCAGCAGGAATACCAATCCGGTTTCTTCCGCGAGTACGGTCGTCGATTGTCCGCTGGCGGGATCCACGATGCGACCGAAGTGTTGGCCGGCGGTAACCCAATCGCCAATCGATACGGCTGTGATGAATACCCCCGCTCCCGGAGCCGGCATCTTTACCTGCAGGTATCCGCTATCGCGGCGGTGGTCTTCCAGCCAATATTGCCAGTCCGGCGCGGCAACTTCGCTTGATTCCAGCATACCCAACTCCATCAGTATCCGCCTAACGGCATCTTTATAGCAATCGGCCACCTGTTCGCGGAAGCCGCTTCCACCTCCGTATTCCAAGTAAATTGCCGGCACACCGGCGTCTCGGGCAACGGAAAGTGTCCGTCCGTCGGGGCGGTGATCCGTACCCCATATCAACGGCATTCCCGTGGCGACGGCCAACTGCTGCTGCTTCGCCAGCACCTGACGATCCGGATGCAGCATATAGCCCACAAGCGGATAGATCTCCAACGCCAAGCCACCGGTATGCAGGTCGATCACCACATCGGCTTGACGGATACGTTGGCTCACGGCATGCGCCGCTCGTTCAGACGACGATCCGGTCTCCGATCCCGGACAGACCCGCGCCAAATCCAATCCATCATCGCCTAACCTAGTGCGCTTCGCGTAAGCCCCCGCATTGACCAATGGGTCTATGGTGACGCGGCCCCGACGGATGGTCCGAGCCAGCTCGTCTGCCAGTTCGACCAACGCAATCATCGGTTCATATTCATCGCCATGCACCCCCGCCAGCAAGAGCACATGCAGGCCGGTTTCATCGCCGTTGATCTGCCAGATTTGTTTCATATCAATGCTCGCCTTCGTAATAGGGTGCACCGCATGTAGCTGCACTCTCGTCAAAAATTTGCAACCGTTTGAAAAGCAACCGTGCCATTTCCAAATGCCCCATCCCATTGGGATGCAACGGGTCATTCAGCCAATCCGCAAACACCCGTGATTCGCCTTTTTGCCGGATCGCATCCTGCCAATACGCCCAATGGTCTACGCCGATCACCCCATTGCGTTCAGCCACCTCGGCCACGGTCTGCGCATAAGCAGGGAGGTTGCTTCTTTCCGTCGCCTTTGCCGCGATAATGGGCGTAGGCACATGGAGCACCGGAATCGCACCCATGTCGCGCACCCGACTGACGATTGCCGATAGATTTCGTTCAAAATCGGTACGGTTTACCTTCTTGGATATCGCGCAGTCGTTGGTTCCCATCATCACAGATACGATCTGCGGCTTGAAATGATCCACTTGCCATTTCCAATCCGCCAACAAATCGGCCGTGGTGTTCCCGCTCACGGCGGTGTTAATGACCACGTCCCGTACGCGGCCCAGTTCCCACCGGACCCGCTCGGAAAATACCTCCGGATAGGATCGCCATCCGTGTGTATGCTTTGCCCCTTGGGTGATGCTGTCGCCCGTAAATAGCCAGACCGAGGGATCTCCGTCTTCCAGGCGCGACTTTATCGCGCGGAGGTCGTCGTTGATGCCCTGTTTATCGTCCCGGAATCGCTGATCGCCGGCAAAGGCCTGGTACGCAGCCGTCGACGGAATCGCTCCCGCGATCAGCAAACCAGCCTTCAAAAAGTTTCTACGCGAATGCATACTCTCTTCGATATTATAGCGCCTTAAATTCAATGGCGGTGACCAAAAACTTGCCGTTGACGGGCAAGGCGCCTCCCTTTATTGGAATTTCAATGCGTAGAGATCTGCATCGTGCATTTTAAACCGAATTCTTACCGGCTTGCCAGCTAATGCAGAAACATCGCTTCCGTTTTTCCAATACACAACACGTTCAACGGCGTCACCAAATATTGGCTCACAGTCATCCATTGAGAATCCCGGCAGGGGATCACCTTTTTCGTCTGTCAATTCAACATAAATATCGCCCATAGCAGAAGTCGAGAAATTAAGTGTTAGCTCATCGCCGTCAAAAGTAAACGGCTTAGTCAACAATTCTCCGCCAGCTGCTGACGCATTTACCGACACGAACCCATCTAACCGCAATGTATATCGCCTTACGGAACTAGCGTGGCCTTTCCAGTAAGTCTCGGTCACATAAAAAGACAGTTCATTGGGTGCTCCTGCATCTTCAGATTTGGTCTCAACTACATGCCATGCAGCGTAGCTATCCCCATATGTCCACGTGCCTGGCCGTTCAATGCCTGGCCGGAGAAACGCTTCATTCCATCGTTTAAACAATTGACCGTCACGACTCGTCATAAGGAGTGTTTCCGTTATCGCCGTACCGTACCGTTGTGATTTTTTTGCCCTTTTTTCCCGTTCTTCCAATTCTGGTAATGCTCTCATAGACGGCGACCATCCACGGTCGACATAACGGGCAGGAAATCCCATCAAAATATGGGGAGCCCGATGATACGGCTTTATTTGGTTTGTATATAGTTCTTCCGGTGGTGAATCTGCGTAAGTTACATTGGTCTGATTTTCCCAATGGATGAAATCATCCGAGAGGGCGGTGCGGATCGCCCGGAACCCACCAAATTCCTGCATGGTTTTTGATTTCGACACAACATCGGATACATTTCCAGAATCCAATTTATTAAAGTATCTCCAATACGCCCGGTATTTATTGATAGTCGGATCCCAAAATGCCAAATTCTGGGAATCAAAAGCACCATCTTTGATAACCGGGTCGGAAGCCATTAATGACCAGTGGATCCCATCGGGAGATTTAAACGCAACCAACCCTGCATTAGGTTTCTTCCATTGTACCAAAAAAGCTTTATAGCGTTCGTCGACGGGCACATTCGGGTTTTCATCTTTAAACACTGCGGGATGCCCAGCATCGACTTCCAGTCCACCTACTTCCTCACTCGCAAATACAATATTATTATCTGTTGAGCCCTTGAACTCATGCAAACCCAAATGGGGTTTATACCAATGGATCCCATCCTTACTTTCGGCGTATGCACAATACAGTGGGTGATAATTGGCCAAATCGCTGCTTGCATCATGCTGCCACGCTTTGTAATACATCCGATATAAGTTACCATCTTTAAACACACTGTGATATCCGCTTCCGCTGCCTTCCCAGGGTTCGTCATGCACCAATACGATCTCTCGTTTTACGGGTTCGTGCAATTTTAGTGTCGCGCCGCTCAATTCCCCAATTAGGTAATTATCCACAAATAACTCTCTTCGGGACCCTATATCCAAAACATTCTGTGCCTGGCAAAAACCGATTCCAAAGGCCAATACAAGTACATAACTGAAAAATTTCATCATTTATAATTGTTTAGAAGTTAAAGACTAAAATTTTGGTTTATTTTATTTAAATTATGGATGATCCCATCCGTCGTTTTGCACTAAATTATCGTTTATCACTAACTCACCAAACGGCAAGGGCATGTAATATTTATAATCCGGGTACTGACGATTCATATTGGCCTGCCACACTACATTCCCCGAAGTCCCATTAGACAGCCTAATCACGGCATTATCAACCACATAATAGTACACACGGGGTAGTGGTTCAGACGGCGCTGTTGCAACGAACATCACATCGGTTTGACCATCCTCATTGAGATCAATCGGTTCATTCATTGCCTTCACATAAATGCCGTCCTTGGACTTTTCGAGCAAATCACCTGCTTTCCAACGTAGTAAATCCGCATACCTAAATCCTTCAACAGCCAGTTCAATAGCACGTTCCCTTCTTATTTCCATTACCGCAATTGAATTGATCGTTGGGTAAAAATTCGCTTTCATATAGGGATCAAGTGTTGCGGGCATTGCAGTGGATGCGATGCCGGCCCGTTTCCGAAGCGCACCGACTGTTGTATTCCAATCGGCGTCGGATAGGGATCCCAGCTCCGCTTTCGCCTCCGCGTAATTCAGCAATACCTCTGCATAACGGATCAATGGAATGGCATTGTTCGATTGGCCTAGATTATCGTACCGACGATCATCCAATGAAAATTTCAGTATGTGGTATCCGGTGCGGGCCTGCCCTAAGTACGGGGGCTCCACCGACCCGTCTGCACGGCGGTAAGACGGAGTCCGGATTGTTTGAGACAGCCGGAAATCTCTATTCTTTGTCTCTTCGTTAAATTCTATCTCATTGAATCCTGGCTGATCGGTAAACCGCGTTCCGTCTACATTCAGATAGGTATTGATAAACCTCCTCGTCAGGCTGGTTTGATATGCGCCCGTGTTGGCGTATACATCTGTTGCATTGTGCCATATACGCAGATTGTCACTAAATACTCGCGCCAATATAATTTCATTGCTTGGAGGAGTTGTACTTGTGAAAAGACTTCTGTAATCACTAGCCGGATTACCGTTGTTTACTAACAAGTATGCCCCCGATTGAATTAAATCATTCGCAGCATCGGCAGCCTCTTCAAGCCAAAAGTTTGCGGAGCTAACCAAACCCAATTCGTCATGGTATTTCCTGAACGTTCCTTCAAACAGGCAAATTCTCGATTTCAACGCCAACGCTGCACTCTTGGTAATCATCGTAGCCGAATTATCTTTTACATCAACAATATGCTGTACTGCAAAGTCAAGATCAGCCAGCACCGAATCCATAACCAGTTCTCTGGAATCACGGGGTTTATACAGCGCTTCATCGGTCGGCGAGTGAGGGGTACCGTACCACGGCACATCGCCAAATAGCTTCACTTTTTCGAAATAGAAGTTCGCCCTAAAAAAACGCGCAATCCCGGCAAAATGGTTTTTCCGCTCGGCTGTCGTATTGGCTTTGTGATAATTTGCCAGAAAATAATTGATATTACGCAACTCTGTCCATACCCAACCTTGAGAATTCTGGCTGGTAAATCCGCCCGTGAGGTATGTAATATTTTGTGTCCAAGCGTTCACATCGCTCATAACGTCTCCGATAAAATAATATCCCTCCAGCACGCCCGATGTGCCATAAATTGCTTGTGCAGATGGCAATGCTCCATAGAAAGAGTTGACGTACAGTTGCAGATTTTCTTCACTCGCAAAAGCCTGCTCATTGGTTAGACTATCCAACGGGCCCTTATCAAGATATTTCTCGCAGGAGAATAAGGTGGTAACCATTAAAATTACATATAACCTTTTCATGACTTTGTTTCTTTTTAATTATTTATAAGGTTAGGTTCACTCCAATGGAATAGGTTTTCAGCATAGGATAAGCATGCCCGTGCTGACCGCCGGTTCCCGGATTCCCCGTAATCGCTTCCGGGTCGATATCTTTGGTCAATTTAAACATGGGGGAATACGTCCAGATATTTTGACCGGATAGATAGATAGCCGCGTTTTTTAGTCTTATACGTTCTGAAATTCGCTGTGGAATCCGATACGTGATCGTTAAATCCTTCAACCGCACATAACTGGCATTTTGAATGTACTTAGTTTGCGGTTGCAGTTGTCGTTCGCCATAAGGCATCGGGGCTTTGTACCTCGGAAAATACGCATCCGGATTATCCGGTGTCCATCGGTTTTCGTAGGTATGAACCGGCAAACTGCCGTACCAAACCGTATATTGGCCCCAAAATTCCGTCGCGCCATAACTGGGGTACCAATCACGTTTACCTATCCCCTGAAAGAAGGCAGAAACCGAAAAATTACTCCAACTCAAATCGGCCGTAAGGCCATAACTGTAGCGAGGCGTTGTATTGCCTATAATGGTCCAATCGCCGTGATCATCGAGGGTTCTATTCCCTTTATTGATCATTCCATCACCATTCAGGTCTTTGAATTTGACATCGCCCGGCAATGGAATATTGCCTCCGGAAGCAATCACCGCCGACTGATCAGCGTGTGACGCAATATCTTCTGCAGAAGTGAAAAATCCTTCTGTTTCATAACCCCACAGATCGCCATATCGTTGTCCCTCGTAAAAATTAGTAGCGAATGTATAGTCATTTTGCGTAATCAGTCCCAACGGATTGTTAAATCGCGTGATATAAGATATATTATCTGAGAAGATCGCTCTAATTCCATAGAACAGTGGTTTGGCCATATCGATCTGATCCCGCCATTGAACGGACAATTCATACCCTTTGGTATGTAGATCTGCATAGTTGCCGGTTGGGATTGCCGCGCCGAATACCACGGGAATCTGTGGGCCGGCAGTAATCATATTGATGGTTTCACGCCGGTACCAATCAAAGGTAGCACTCAACCGGTTATCCAATAATGCGGCATCCAACCCAAGGTTAAAAGTCCGAGCGGTTTCCCAAGTAAAATCATCTGCAATGACCGCCGGGTTTCGGATATAGGCTGGTTGTTGTCCGTTAAGGATATAGGTGGCCTTTGCGGCTCGCAGCTGTTCAACAAAGAGGTATGGAGCAATCTGGCTATTGCCCAAAGCACCGTATGATGCACGTACCTTCAAATCGTTCAGCCAAATGTCCGACCAATCCATGAAGCTTTCTTCGTTAATCCTCCAACCGGCAGACACCGAAGGAAAGAACCCAAATTGCTGGCTTTTTGGAAATTTCGATGAGCCATCGTATCTCCCATTCACTTCTAACAGATATTTCTCATCGAAATTATAGTTGATACGTCCAAACACACCCGCGATAGCCCACTGATTACCCCCTCCGGTTATTGTGAAGTTCTGCCCTACTGCCAAATTCAAGTCGGACAATTCGGGGATGAGCAACCCGTCGCGGGTAACACTTTGATTTTCCAATCGATTGTCCTCTAAATTGCCGCCAAGCAAAATTTTGAAATTATGTTTACCGATTGTATACTGGTAATCGCCGTATAGGTTATAGGTAAAATAGTTCTGCAAAATCGAGGCTTTAGTGAGCTGACGTACGTTTTGGTCAATTACCTCACCCGGTCTCCGGCTATAAGGCACCGATACCAACTTAGTCATGTCTTGGGTACGCGTATTCTGATAAGAAAAATCGCCCCGAATATTCAGTTTACCATCGAGAAACGACGCCGCCAAGCTAATATCCTGTTGAAATAAAAATCTGCTTGATTGATTTTCATTACCAGCCATACTGATTCCCAATGCGCCTGCAGCCTGTTGAGTCAGCGTTCCATCTGGATTATACAAAATCCCCATTGGGGCACCATACCCATTAACATTTAACAAAGAAAATACATTGGCGCCCCTAAAAGGATCGGTATAATTATAGTTCGAAAAGTTGGAATTGCTTGATACCTTTAGCCAATCTGTCACTTGGACACCACCTTTAACCCTAACGTTATAACGGTCAAATCCGTTATCTGCAAGCCTGTAAATCCCGTCCTGCTTGTAATATTTACCGGATACCATATAATCCAGCTTTTCATTGGCTCCCGAGAAAGAGATAGTGTGATCCATCCCCTGTATCCCATCGGCATAGAGTAATTTTTCCCAATCCGTGTTTCCATAGTACACATAATTGCCCGTAGCCGGATCAACTTCCACTTCCGGCAAACCCGGATTCTCCGAATGTTCTTTCAACGCATCGAGGTATTCTTGTGAAAATAGCAGGCCACTTGCCCCCACGGTTGCGGGAAAAGATGCATTATCATACCATCCTGCGTACGACTCTGCAAACATTTTCGCCCATGTATACCCATCGGTTACTAAATTGCGTTTGACCGTACGATCCAATGATGAAAACGCCCCTGAATAGTCAATCTGGCTTCTCGACCCCTTTGAACTCTTGGTTGTAATCAGAATCACGCCGAAAGCACCTCGGGCTCCATAGACCGCTGCTGAGGCGGCGTCCTTCAGCACAGTGACACTCTCAATGTCATTCGGATTCAGAAAAGCGGGGTCCCCTACTATGCCGTCAATGAGTACCAGCGCTTCTCCACCAGCACCAATAGAAGTCAAACCCCGCACATTGAACGCAGGGTTGGATGTTGGGTTTCCATTGGATTGGTTAACATTCAAGTTGGGAATAACTCCTTGTAGTGCTCTTGAAACCGATGGTACCGGTCTGTTTTCAAAATACTCCGATCCCACTTGATCTACAGATCCAGTTAGATTTACCCGTTTTTGTGTGCCGTATCCCACGACTACAACTTCGTCCAACTCGGTCTGCGCATCTTCAAGGACGATGTCGAACGTCTCTTTCGCACCTATCGAGCTCCTTACTTCTTGTTTTCCAACCAACGAAAAAATCAGAAATTTCGATGTTTCCGGCACTGTCAGTTTAAAGCTGCCATTGTCGTCTGTTTGGGTTTGAACCGCTTGATCGTCGGTTGTAATCGTAACCGTGACCAGCGGATTACCGCCCGTATCGCGTACTTTGCCTGTTACCAATCTCTGGCCAAACGCGACATGAACGCACCCCGAAACCAAAAGGAGATAAAATAAAAGTCTTTTCATAATATATAACGCGTTAGATTTAATACATATGTACGACATATGTATAGCAAACATAGAAACTAAATGTTCAATTTCCAAACATTTTTTAAAAATGTACGACATATTTATTTTTCCAGAATAAAATGCCTTATTTTTGCAACCGCATTAAATGGATCCTTTTCGATGTCTTTAGAAAAATTACGACCTGTCGAAAATTTAAGTCAGGTCGACAAAATAGAAATGAGCCTGCAGGAATATTTACGCAGCGAAAATTTCCAGCCCGGTGATTCTTTACCAAAAGAATTAGAACTCGCCCAAGCAATGGGCGTTAGCCGAACAGCTATTCGGGAAGCTCTTTCCCGCTTTCGTACTTTAGGCATCATCGAATCGCGCAAAAACCGAGGCATGGTCATAGCTAAGCCAGACGTTTTTAATAATATGGAACGCGTGCTCGACCCGCAATTGCTCGACGAAGAGACGATGAACGAGATTTTTGAAATGCGACTAGTCATTGAAGTGGGTTTAGGCGATGTGCTTTTCCTCCGAAAAAATGATGCCGATCTGTCTAAGCTGGAAAGAATTGTTGAAAAAGAGGAAAAGACAACTAAAAAGATCGATATCGTTAAATACGACATCGAGTTTCATTCCATGCTTTATAAGCTTTCGGGCAATAAAACGATCATGAGGTTCCAAAAAATGCTGTTACCTATATTTGATCATGTATATGCGAATCTTTCTAAGGATACTGAAGCCTATACGGGCAATATACCGGAAGACATGAGTCCCGTCTCCCACCGTGACTTGCTTAACACATTAAAAAATGGCAATCTGGAACAATTTCGAAGTCAAATGCGGACGCATCTGATGGTTTACTTTAAAAAATTGAGTACGGATTAATCCGCCTCATTTACCCAACAAACCATCTTCACACAGTAGAATGCAAATTGCCTCGCCTAGTCGTCGTTCTCTCAACAATATTTTGGTCAATCAGCCACTACAAATACAGCCAATCTACATCCAGCCACCGGACATCGGTAACTGAAAGATGCGTTTTTTGAGAGGAACTACCTGCGCAATAGCTTAACAATACCCGGTCTTCCGCTACAAAGTCCACGGCAATGTAGCAATACCAGCCATCCGGATCGGTTTCGATATCTTTCAGGTGTGACCACGTTTTTCCCTCGTCGCTGGATATCGCCACGGTCAGCGGTGTCCGCTTATCTTTGATATCGGGATTACTTCCATCGTTATTGTTCCACACCAGCAATAAATCTCCGGTTTTCGGAATACGTTTGATCGTCGCGGGTGAAAGCGGAGAAGCAATATTGCTCTTTTCAATCTGACTCCAAGTAGCTCCGCGATCCGATGAATAGGACAATTGCTGCGCGCCGCCACTGGCGCGAATGTACATCATGATCCGGCCATCCGTTAACTCTATCAGCCCTGGTTCCTGGGTGATGACCCCTTGTTCATTGGGTACCGGCTCACTTGACACCCAGTTCTGGCCGTTGTCGTCTGAGTAATATGCGTACAACGACGCCTCATTCTTCCATTCGCCATTGGGGGTTTGATGAAGCGCCACCGCCATCATCAAACGTCCATCCTCCAGTTGAATAACCCGATCGCTATTTAACACAAAATACCCTTTTTTGTCAGTAATGCAGGCAACAGGTTCGCTCCACGTTTCTGCTTCGTCGGTTGATATACGCATCATCGGTATGCAATCCGTTACCGCATTCTTTCGCAGGTAAAACAAGGCGATATTTCCGTTCTGTAACCGCAGGAGCGATACCGACATTACATTCATATCACCCTCCCTTTCAATGATCAGCCGATCTTCCGTAGACCAGGTTTTTCCACCGTCGGATGAGGTACGTCCCGCCAGGTAAGCGGGTGCATGATCACTCGTAGATTCTCCCGTGTAACGGCTATATATAAACAATATGCGTCCATCCTTCAACGTAACGAAATCTCCTTCGCTATTGCGGGGATTGTCAGGGCCGGGCGGTAAATGGAGTACCCGCTCATTAACAGGTTTATCAGCCGATTTGGAATTGGAATTCTGACAACCTCCCACCAGGAGTACAACACACAGCATCGTAAGTTGCCAACCGCTATTTCTTATACACATTTAAATAATTTTTACTGGTTATTTTTCTTGTTTGTTTTTGATCCTATTCGTCATTCTGGCCTATATTAAGTTCGAGGTTCAGTGTGTTTTCTGAAATCGAAAAGCACCAAAATACTACTCACTACCTGACCCTGAACTGGCAGATGTTCCAACGATACTGGTTCAGAGATTCTGAAAGTCTAACAATTTTACATTTTTTTTCCAAGACTTTTACACTACATCCAATTTTATATGCGTCGTAGCCAGTCGGCCGAAGGCAGCGTTGGCAATGGTCTCTTCGCCGGTGATATTGCACCGGCTACCGACTGGAATTGCCGACGATGGTGGCCACACGGCAATCCGGAACAATTCAGGAGCCAGATGCGCACGCACCTGATGGTTTACTTTAAAAAATTAAGCACAGAGTAATGCTTCAACAGCCCCGACGGGACGTGAATAAACATTGGACACGTCCGTTGTCAAAACGTTCCGCATCATCGAGGGGTCTGCTGGCGCTTTCGGTGCGGTCACGTTGCGATACCGGTGCAAAAAACCGCCAGCGGACAGCCAGTTCATCGCACGTATATCACTAAGCCACCCGCAGCAGTCTGGCAGCAGTCTGGCAGCAGTCAGACGACAGGGATACAATCATTATCCCGGCAAGTCATAAAAACGTGCACAATTGCCTCCCCAGATCTTTTCCTTTTCCGCTTTGCTGAGTTGGGCCATATTTTCAGACAATATGCGGCAGGTTTGGGTATAGTCGGCACCAACCAAGCACACCGGCCAGTCGCTGCCGAACACCAATCGGTCGGAACCGAATATTTCCAGTACCGCATCCAGGTAACGGGCGAAATCACTGGATTGCCAGGCATGCCAGTGGGCTTCCGTGGTTAGCCCAGCTATTTTGCACGAAACATGAGCTTCCCTGCCAAAAGGTTCCAGCGCCCGGCGCCACGTCTCAAATTGCCCATCCCGGATAGCGGGTTTGGCGATGTGGTCGATCATAAACCGCTGGTTCGGGAATCGCCTCACAAACTCCAGGGCATAAGGCAGGTGCTTCGGATAGATCAGCACATCGTAGGTCAGTCCGCGCCTGCCAAGCTCTGCACCCCCCCGACAAAAGTCGTCCCAGAGCAGAAAGTCGTCCTGCCGTTCCGATTGCACGATGTGGCGATAGCCTTTAACCACCGGGTATTGCGAAAAATGATCCAGGCGGTCGGCGACATCGGGCGAACGTAAATCTACCCAACCCACTACACCTTGGATAAAATCATAGGCTTGGGACAATCCAATCAAGTACGCCGTCTCGGCCTCACTTTGGTCGGCCTGCACGGCCACACCAGCTCCGATGCCTTCTGCCATACATAGCGGCAGCAGTTGATCGGGACTGAAGTCCTGTTTCAGCACGCCCATCTCATCGGTGATCCACGCATCTTTCACCGGCTCATAATTCCAAAAGTGCAGGTGACTGTCTATTTTTCTCATCTATCAACACCTTACGCCAGGCACGAAGGCCCCAGCGGCTCAAAACTTTTGTACTGCAACGAAAACTCCCGGTGGCCCAACTTTTCCGGACAGCTGGGTGTGCCTCCGGCAACGGCCAGGACCTGTTCGACGATTTCATTGCCGACCTCTTCAGCCGTTACCCCTTCGGTAAGTATTCGCCCGGCATTCACGTCCATGTCCTCCTGCATCCGCGCATACGTTTCGGGGTTCGCACAGATCTTGATGACCGGTGAAATGGCTGACCCGGCCACGGATCCACGACCCGTAGTAAATAACACAATATGTGCGCCGGAAGCAATGAGTTCATTCATCTCCGCTATATCGGTGGGATTGGGGAAACCGAAACGCGGTTCCCCGTCGGGGACGATGTCCATTAGATACAGACCCGGTGCGGGTGGAATATCCGCCGGCTTGATCAGTCCGCGGATCGGTGCGGTTCCGCTTTTTACGTACGCGCCCATAGACTTTTCTTCCAACGTGGTCAACCCGCCTTCGGCATTACCCGGCGCAAAGCTGCCATGCCCCATCGTCGCGTAATAACGCGCTGCCTTGACGATGGTCTTTTCCAGTTCCTCAGCCAATTCCAGTGTGGTGGCCCGCGCCGCTACTAGTCGCTCTAAACCGATCATCTCACCCGTATTCTCAAATATCGTCGTACATCCCATCCGATGAAGCCGATCGAATGCCCAACCGGCGGCCGGATTAGCGGTAATGCCACTGGTAGCATCGCTTCCCCCCGAGACGATTCCGACCGTGAGTTCCTGAGGCTGCAGGGAGACGCGCGGTACCACATCGAGCTTCCGAAGGGTTTCGGAAATAAATGTACGGCCACGGGCGACGGCAGCACTCGTTCCCCCTGCCTGCTGGATGACCACCAACTCCACAGGGCGCCCGCTGGCCTCAATGGTTTCCAGCAGCCGGCTGCGGTTGAAGCTTTCGCAACCCAGCGACACCAACAGCACGCCCCCGACATTCGGATGTGTGCACAATGCCCGCATCATCCGGTCCGCATAGGCATTGGGATAGCAGCCACTGAACCCGATCACCTGAACCGGATCATCGGGGTAACCGGATGCAATCACACTGCACACATGATGCGCGCACTCCACCAGGTAGGCAACCAATATCACGTTGCGGATACCTTTCCGCCCATCACTGCGCAGGTAGCCCGGTATCGGGGCAACTTCACTATTTGGCAATGTATTCATCAGTCAACGTGTAGGTGGGAAGATAATCACTTTTCAGGTTATGCAGGTGCACATGTGTACCCACGGGGATATCTTCGGTCGCCGAACCGATCGGCACGCCAAACTTAATTACCTGCTCGCCTTTCTGGATAAAACGCGTGGCCACTTTGTGCCCAAGACTCAGCGGTACCGCCGAAAGGACGGTTTGTCCGTCTATCACCACAGCTTCGCCCGCAGCCAGCGGCTCGCGCAAGACCCGCACATTGTCTGCGGGATGAATGTGCAACAACTTATCCATGACTTCCCTCGCTTTCTGCCAGCACGGCATGCGGCGCATTCCGCGGCGGGATACGGCTTCCCCATAGGGCATAGTAAAACATAAACAGGTAAGATGGCAGACAAACCAGGTAAGCCCATTGATAGCCCACCCGTTCTGCCGCAAATCCGTAAACCAGCGGAAGGATTGCGCCACCAATGATCCCCATTACCAGCATGGCGGAGCCGGTTTTGGTGAATCGACCCAGTCCGGTTAAAGCGAGGGGAAAAATGGTCGGCCACAATAACGAGTTGGCCAGTCCCAATCCCCCGACCAGGTAGATGGAAATCGCTGGCGGAACCAACGTAATGGATACCACCGTAGCGACACCCAATAGGCAGCATAAGGCCAGCGCTGTACGCTGACTCACCAACTTCGGGATAAAGACGATACCGGCCAGGTAGCCGCCCACCATGCCAAAGGTAGTCAGCCACACATAATGTTCGGGCGAAGGCAACCCCAATACCTTTGCATAGTCGTTGATTGAACCCAACGCCACGATCTCCACCCCTACGTCGAAGAAGATCGCCACAGCCCCCAAAACCGCATGCGGGTACGCCCATATTCCCCGTGTATCGTGACCGTTTGAAGTTCCGTTTGACGTTTCGTCTGCTTCACCCTCGGCGTGAATATTCGGCAGTGGCGAGCGCAGTACCGCCAATCCCAGGAGAAACAGGGTTACGGCAATGGCATAGAACGGGATAACGGCGTCCGTCAACCGGATCGCAGACAGGTCGAGGAACGAGCCCAGCACCAAGGAAGCTCCAGCCAACGCCAGCTTATCGGCGATGCCCATCGCACTGATGCGGCTCGCGGCGCTTTCGGCAGGCCCAATGATGGTCACGTAGCTGTTGATCGCACCCGTGAGCAGGGTCTGTCCCATTCCGATAATAAATAGCGCTGCCAGGAAGAGCGGAAATTGTCTGACGGTGGCCGAATAACCGATCAGCGCAAATCCCACCGCAATCATGGCGAATGCAACGGTGATTCCCCGGCGATAGCCCACCCGTTTCAATATCCGCCCCGAAGGCAGCCCAAAAAGGATATAGGCCGAGAAGGTAGCCGTCATGATCAGGTAAGAGGCGGCTGTAGAAACCGTAAAAGCCTCCTGCACGAATGGAATAAAATAGGCATTGATCCCCACGCTGAAGCCCAGGATCACGTACATACTTCCGATAATCAGCAAGGGCAACAAGGGAGTCTTCGCATTAGGTATCATGGCGTACCGGTATTAATAAGTTGCGCAAATGTTCCATCACCAGTGTCTTTACCTGTGCCCCGTAGGCTGGCGTGGCCGCTGCCGCCGTTCGTGTATACCAGGTTCCCTGCTCCCATTGCTCCATGGATACCCCTTCCGGGCAGAATGCCATCATCATGGCCGTCTCCAGCTTACCGGCATGATCTATCGGATGTTTCTTTTGTATCTCGTCGCTCAGGAACGGATGGATCTGTATCCAGCTGAACGGGTCGTCACCCGCTTCGTGCTGTTCGTAGTAGTCTGCTCCATCCGCATTGCCCCACCAACCCGCACCACGTTCCCGTTCCAGGTAGCTAAAAATCGCCTGCCGCGCGCCCAGCTTGAACGATAGATCCGTGGGCATCCCGGCCGTAAAGTTTTCACTTTGGTGGTGTACCAGCACATGGATGTTGCGGAATCCGATGCGCAGCAGGTTATCGAATAAGTTCTGCGCAAACGGATACAACAGCTCCGGACCGCTGTGGACACTGCCCTGGCTTACCGGCGCCACGGCAAAGCTGCTGGCACCGTAATAAAACGGCGGAAAAATGACCAGTGGCATCTCCTTTTCCAGTTCGTCCAGCGCCCGGGTAATCACGAGTGTATCGACGCCGGTGCAAAGGTGCTCGCCGTGGTATTCCAACACCCCCAACGCCAGCACAACGGGCGTGTTGTTCGCAATCGCCTCCCGTATTTGGGAAGGAAACATGAATTCGTATCGCATCTACCTTGGTTTATCTACTTCGTTACTAAATCTTCTCCACCCAATTTTCGAGCAGGTACCGGCAATTGAGCACCTTCTCCATCAGGTCGTCAGGCACATAAAAATAATGGTTCGTGGCTTCGAAACCGATGCGCGAATCCGCGGATTGCAGTTCATAAAGGCGACGGGCCAGCTTGATTTCACTCAACAGCAACTCCCTCAGCCTCGATTTCGCCCCCGAGCGATCGGCTACGGTGCCGAGCTGATCGCGGTGCCGGATAAAATCCGCCTGATTGGCCACGCTTCTATACAGGATCGCTACCGCTTCGGCGATACTCAGCTCCCGCTCAAATTCCAACCGTTGTTCCTTCGTCAACGTCAGGGATTTCGTTCGTTCATTCAACGTAGCCAACGAACGGTCAAATCCTTCCGCAACCCGATACAACTGGTTGATAAACACCTCTTCGGGATAAATCGATCGCCAGCCTTTTAAATCGTCGTAACCGATGCCTACCATCGTTGAGGAATAGCCTGTAGCCTCCTTCCACAATAGATTGGCCGGGCCTGAGTGCACGGGTGCTTGGTAGACTACACCAATGTGGTAGGGAAATTCCCGAAAAGCTTTACTAAACCCATACCAAGCGTCCACCATATCTTCGGCCGCTGCGCCGTAACGCCTTTTCGCCACCTGTGTCAGGGCGTCACGCACAGAAATACGATCATCGCTTCCAATCACCGAAACCACTTCCAGATTTGGCGAACCCGGATAGCCGCCGAGTGTCCACCCGGTCAGCAATCCACTCACCTTTTCATCCCGGAGATTGACAATATGCTGTGCCACATTTTCCAGTGCCGGGATATAAGGTACGCCGCCGCACTCCCAAGTCGTGCCGGCCTGTATCTTTGCCAAAATCCGGAGGCCGTGTTCGCGCGCGATTGCCCAGTGCCTTTTCGCCCGCGGACCCGGACCGATTGCGGAAATGGAATATTCACCCACCTTGCTCTCTACTCCGCCTCTGTTGATGGGCAAACTCCATTCGCTGACACACATATACGAAATATTGGAAGGCAACTTCGGAATAATATTTTCAGCCCACCCATCCGGCCAAGCCCAATCCCACAAGATCAGTTGAGGGCCGGCCCCCTTATAGTCACCCACCTCTTTCCGGTACCTTTCCATTCCCTTCCGGATTCCGCTTTCATAGACGCGGTGGAGTTCCACAATGACGGCTTCTGGCCCCTTCGAAGCGCAACGGGGGCACGTATCCCCTTTAAAATGCGACCAGCAATGCGTGGGGTTTTCGGATGCCGAGATCGTAAAGAAACCAGCCAAATCGGGCACTGCCGACACAATCTGCGCGATTGCATTTTCCAGGTAGTTCTGGACATCGGGATGACTGGTGCATAACGCCGCGTGCTGCCCACTTGTCACGCCTTTAAGCTCCGGATGCTTCTCAAAAAATGACAACGGTTGACGCCTCGGCTCATTGAGATACAGATAGATACCAATACCCTGACGCTTGCACTTTTCGATCAACTTCTTGAGATTGGCCAATCGCGTCTCCCAGCCCTTGCTAACGGCGGGATCCCAGGGAAAAGGCGTCAGATTACTCAGCACGATGTGCATCCAGGTGCCATCTAACCCCGTAGCCGCCATCCGCTGCAGGTATCCGTCTGGATACGGATCGAGGTCTGTGTCCAATAGCGGATCTCCAAATAACGTAAAATATCCGTATCCAAACCGGGGTGAAAAGTTTGACGCTAAGGTTTCTGTGCGGTGTTTAGGCGCAGCTGAAAGGTCCTTAACGAACTGAAACAGTGGCTCCTCCCGGGTTATCTGCAACTCCGAAAATTCCTGTTTGACCACTTCCCGAATCCAATTTTCAGCACTTTTATCGGTCGAAGAAGACCAAGTGAGTAATTCGCAATCGGGCTTCAGATTACCCAATTTCACATTCAGAAAATCGTCTTCCTGAAGCGTAAACTCCATTTGTTCCGCAGTCCAGCCCAACAGCGCTTCAAGTTGCGTTTTCGGAAGCAGGTGCCAATTCCTCCGGATAATCGTCACGTAACTCCGCCGCCATTGTTCATCGGACACCGGCTTCGGCCTATCTAACCCCATCGCCTGTCCCAGCTTGAGGAGTTGGTTTTCGCTGGCTCCCAGTATCGACGCCATTCGCGCCAGGGGAACCAAGTTCCAATTTCGCCACACGAATGCGTGCAACCGGCCGGGAAAATGCGGGAATGGAACCGGCGGATGTTGGATAAAAGGGAAAGGAAGACGGCCCATTGAAAAGGCGTTGCTACCAAGCAGTACCGGGGAAAGCAGTGCCGCCGCACGGAGGAACCCCCTTCTGGAAACGGATAAATCTATCGGCATGTTATTAAGTTTACATGGCTAAGTTAGGCACTCCAACGGGAGCAAAAAATGCATTATCCCACTATAAAAATACACTTTTCGATTTATTCACCCTCATAAACAATGTATTTATATTATCTCAAATAGGATTGACGAAGGTTTTACTTATATTTCATGCATTATTCGATTAGATTAGCCTGTATGAAAGACTCGCTTAGAAAACCAAAAATAAGAGACGGATTTGAGGGGGAAAAAGTGATTTATATACCCGAAAAGATCTTGAAAGATGCCAAAGATCGAACACCGGCACTATTTCCTATTTACATTACCCAAATAGGTTACTTTCCGAAAGCAGCACATCATTATAGGGAAAGAAAAACAGGATGCCATGAAAATATTCTTATTTATTGTACCCGGGGTAAAGGACATTGTATACTTGATAACAAGCAGCATGAGGTTAGCGCCAACCAATTCATATTAATACCAGCTACCGACAAGTATATATGCTATTGGGCAGACGAATCAACGCCGTGGACTATTTACTGGTTTCATTATACAAGCGACCAGATTGATGTGATTAATAAGTCACTGCACATTACCGTTTCCACCTCACCCATCGCTATCCCGGCAAATGAAAATTCTATCCGAGTTTGGCATACGATCTATAAAACCCTGGAGATGGGTTATAGTCACGAAAATTTGGTAAGTGCATCCTTCTCTCTTTTTTATCTGATCGCAACTTTTTTATTCCCTGAGCGGCATGTAGACGATAAAGATCGCGGAGACATTATTATAAAAACCATTGAAGAGATGCGCAATAACTTACACAAAAAGCTTACAGTCGAACAGATGGCGTTAAAAAATAGAATGTCAGCATCTCATTTTTCCACGCTTTTCCGCAAAGCCACCAACATGCCTCCCATCGACTACTTTATTCAATTAAAAATGCAAAAAGCCTGTCAGCTTCTCTATTTTGGAACCAATCACGTCAAAGAAATTGCGATGGAACTTGGCTATGACAATCCCTATTACTTTTCTAGGCTATTTAAAAAACACATTGGAATCTCACCGAAGGAATATCGACAGATGAACCAGGTTATCGGTAAAAAAGGTAAAACCACGGAATTTATAGCAAACGGGGGCTAATGCCCCCCTGCCACCGGCTCAGATTGCGTAATCTTTCCCAGTTTGCGACTGCAATACAACCCATATCCAGCGACATACGCATAACACACTGCTGGAATGACAAAAGAAGGTTTCAGCCCAACGGTATCAGCCAGCCAGCCCTGTAGAAGCGGAATTAGTGCGCCGCCCAAAATTCCCATTACGAGCAAGGACGCGCCCTGACTAGTATGTGCGCCCAGCCCGGTAATTGCCAGCGTAAAGATATTGGACCACATGATCGAATTGAATAACCCTACGGCCAATAAGGTCCACATGGCCCAGCTTCCTGTACCCAATACCGTGGCGAGTATCAGTCCAATATTCACTAAGGCAAACACCATCAGCGCGCGGGCAGCCACCGACTTTCCGATGGCAAATGCCACGAAATTTAATACAATAAAAATAAGGAAAGTAGCGATTTGATTAAAGGAAAGATTCACGATGCTGTAAATCACCAGAAAAACCGCTATTGCCGCCACCACCATATAACTCATCTTTTTCGTTGCATTCAATCTGTCATTCAGTGAAATCGAGCCCAGGAACCGGCCGATCATCGCGCCGCCCCAATACAGGGCCAGGTAGTTTTTGCCGACCTGTTCATCCAGTCCCATCACATCCGGTTGACTGATAAAACTGATGATCAAGCTTCCGATTGCCACTTCCGCACCGACGTAAAAGAAAATGCCCAGCACACCGCCGCGCAACTGCGGGAAGGCCAACGCACCCAGTTTACCGCCACCTACTTCCTCAGCCTGAAACCTCGGTAGCTTGATCATTCTTACAAACACTGCCAGCAATACAAACAGTAATCCGAATATCAGGTACGGAATCTTGGTGGCATCCGGTGTAATCTCACCGCCTTCGGCAAAAAATTCAAAAACCAAGTATCCTCCCAATACGGGTGCAATGGTCGTTCCTAATGAATTAAATGCCTGGGCCAGATTGAGCCTGCTGGACGCCCCTTCGGGCGGTCCTAGAATAGCCACGTAGGGATTGGCAGAAATCTGCAGCAACGTAAATCCCAAGCCAAGCGTGAATAACGCCAGTAAAAACATCGGGTATACGGCCATCTGTTCTGCCGGATAAAACAATAAACAACCCAGTGCGGAAATTAACAGTCCGATGATAATCCCTCCCTTATAGCCAATTTTATTGATCGGATCTCCGGAAAAATAAGATACGGCAAAATAAATTACTGATCCGATGAAGTAGGCCCCGAAAAAAGCAAATTGCACCAGCATCGCCTGAAAATAATTCAGTTGAAACAACGCTTTCAAATGCGGAATGAGGATGTCATTCATGCAGGTAATAAAACCCCACATAAAAAACAAAGTGGTCAAAGTGGCTAAAGAAACGCTGTAATTCGATTTAGCATCCTGAGGTTGCGTCATAATTATTTATTTATACCTGCCAAACTTAGATAAATTTGCTTTAATATAATCAAAAATTTTATACAATAATTCCATTCATATAAAGCAACGTTATTTGCAGCGGCCTGATTTCATAGGCGTTCGTTATTGCTGCACAGTTATCGATCTCTCCGTTGCTGTTAGGAAACGACTGCTACAGGTAGCTCAGCCACATTAAATCCCGGTTTCGCTGCTTGTAAGCCCCGTACCAGCGGCAAACTGGATACAGCGCTCCAACCACGCCAAGCCACAACAAATAAACCGCCCAAAGCTCCAGGCCACCGGCGCCTTCCGGTCGGCCAAAGTTGAAACCAAACCTAAAATCGGCCGGTGAGAAACCCTGTGCAAGCAGCACGACGAATAAAAGGGGGTGGATTACATACCAATGCAACAAGTAATAGAACAGCGGTACCCTACCATACACTTCCAATACAGTTGTCATGCGGTTACCCGCACATTCGGCCGAGGAAAGCAATAAAAACATCCACCCGAGCATCCCCAAATCAAACAACAACGACGGCGGGTATTTGGTAACGTTGATAAAAGACAAGAACGTAAATAATCCATTTTTCTGATCACTCCAAGGCAGTGGATCGCCATAGATATTGAACGTCCGCAATCCGACAAACACGCCAATGCAGACGAGTCCGACGATGGCAAACAGCCGCCGCCTATCCAGCCGGGGGCGTTCAAACCACCTGCCACACCAAAAACCGACAAATAAGATGGCGATCCAAGGAATAGGCGGATAACCAACCAATAAGTTGTGATTTTCCCCGAGGGGAATCAAACCTGGCGCGAACAACGGTGAGGTCAGGGAGAAAAAATTATGCAGTCCAATAACGGCCAGACCAATTACGCCAACTACTTTCGGACTCACGGTAAGTAAGGCACCCAGCGTAATAAGGCCCAAACCGATGGCTGCAATGACCTGCATGAGAAACACATTGAAATGCACATCGAACCAAATTCCGAAATTGACAAGGGTAAACTCAAGCACCACCAACCATAGCCCCCGGCTAATGAGAAATCGTCGAGTAGTTTTTACATCGCACCGTTTCTGGGAGAAAAGATAAGCCGATGCACCCGACAGAAACACAAATGTCGGTGCGCACAGATGTGTAACCCACCGCGTGAGAAATAAAGCTGGTGTGGTAGACAACAGATCGGTTGGATCTCCCGAAAGTGATCCGATATGCATCAGGTCGCGGATATGGTCAAGTGCCATGAGAAGCATCACCAATCCGCGCACCCGGTCTATGGAATGGATCCGGGTAGTAAGGGGATGACGTACTTCCATTTGGGCATGCATTTAACTGCAGTATCATCACTGCGGATGTGACCTATGGGCTTACCTCCTCGATTTCATCCACTGAAATATTCGTCACCGAAAACGGTTGTTGGACCGCCGCGTGCGCGGCCTGTTGCGCTACCTGCGCTTCCGCTAGGGATACCTGTTCCGGGCGATATTCGGCTACCGGGGCCTGTTGGCCAAATAAAGATTCAAACCACGTACAAGCAGCGATAAACCGCCCAATGTGCAAATCCAGGTGATACCCGTCGCGTGTCAGGTTATCGCCCAGCGCGGTCCGTGCGTTTTGAATGGCTGTACCGCTGGGAATTAACCGATCGAAGGGCATCAATGCTTCCGCTTTTGCAGATGCATCCATAATGGCACGATACATGGTCAGTTGATCGTGGTTGTAATTGGCAAAGCCTTTGTGCGTAGAAGTAGGTGCGTACGCCCAGGTTTGATGCCAAACCACGTGAACGCTTCCACCGGTTACACTATCTATATATTGAAATACTCCCTTGAGCGGTTCCACATAGGTATCAAACTTGCCCGATAGCGGGCTGGCCTGCTGAAGCGATACGTAATCCCAATGCTCGTCCTGCAACGCGGTACAAATACGGATTTTTTCTGTGGTGGTTTTCTCGCCGTCCACACCGATCTTCCGGTAGCTATAAGCCGGATTATCCGTTTGCACATTTTTCCAATGCAACGACAAAGGTGCCCCGCCGATGTACAGGTTACCAATGATCATCGGCTTGCCCGATACCTCGGCCAATTCATGTAAATATTGTTCAACAGCATCCTGCGAAAAGCTGTTGCCAATTGCTAAGACGCGGAGTGTATCTGTAGCCTGCCCATGCAGGTTGAATGCGATGAATACAAAAAGTAACAACCACATCGATCGATTAACTATTACCATGCTCAATTATAATAAAAAAACAGACGAATTTTAAAACCCCATCGGAAATTTCTACTTTTTAGAAAAAAACGCCAGCCGCTCACAGTCGGCTGGCGCGAAAATTCCAACCAATCGCTAGTTTAGGGGCGTAGGTACGGTGGTCTCTTCCGCATCATCGCGCATCCAGTTAATGCGTCCGGAAAAATACATCAACAGGGCTACCGTGACAAACAACCCAATGCTACCAAATAACAGTGCCATATCCTGCAGTTGGATGATCACAAAAATAAACACATAACATACCGCAAGGATTGCCGAAAAGATCAGCGCTACCCGGCGCCGGTGCAAAAGCTGTGCAATGAAGCCCCCGATCAGAGCAATGGTAGCCACCGAAGCAATCGCATACGCCGCATTGAAGCCCACGTGTTCTGAAAAAGAAAGCAGCAACGTATAATATACAATCATAGCCGCACCGATGAGCACATATTGGATGATGTGTATCCGCCGTTGGGTGATCACTTCCGTAAAAAACAGTGCCACGAATGTCAGCACAATAATCAAGATGGCGTATTTAGCTGTGCGTTCCGCTTTTTGATAATGATCTACCGGCTGGAGAAACTGGATACCAAATCCCGTAGCTTCGTGTGTTTTATGCTGCGCTACGGCGGCAGGGACATCAGGAAATGTCCCCTCACCTGCATAATAATCGCCACTATCATCCGGTTCCATACGCTCGCCGATGGTTGCTTGGGCGGCCGTCCATTGCTGGGGTAACATCCGCGAAAAGTGCGGCACCTCCCATTGCGCGGAAAAACCCGAATCACGGATTTCACGTTCATCGGGCAGAAATTTCCCATAAAACTTCGGTGCACCCCAATTTCCCGTAGCCTCCACGTGGGTATGTTTGGCCAGTTGTAGGAAGCGGAGGCTTTCGCTGCCGCGGAGATCCAGGGTAAACGCAAAGAGTAGCTGTTCCCATGGCTCGCCCGAAAGCTTGGGTGCGACCACGAGGTTGCTGTTAAATACCCCAATATCTGCGTATTCCGTTTCCGGTTCGTAGGCCTGTTCACCCACCGTAATGGTCGGACTGTTTTTAAGGCCCCGGAGATCGCCTACTCCGATGGCAAGCCGCGCCTTTTCCCACAATACCTGCTCGGGAGTTACATCGGCCTTGGCTAGGTCAAGTGCTCCAAACCGGCCTTTCATATCTACCTTGGCTTCGTATACGGCCGCATCAAATATACCCCGGTGCAGCAATTTGGTATCCGTCTCGGCAGTAATCTGAAGATCTTCCGGCAGTAAGTATAGGTACTGAATGCGCTCTTCGAGTTTTTCCACTTCACCCACCATCGTCTTGACCATCGTTTTATAAGGCACCACCAATACAGGACCACCCAACACCTGTGGACCAGACCAACTGCGGCCAATTTCAGCGACTACACTCCGCTGCCGTTGCTGTCGTTCCTGAATGAGTGAGGTAATCTGAAACGAAGGAATTAATAATACGATGGCTAAGAGACCGATTACGAAAAGCTTAAGGGTTACCGAATTATTGAGCCAATAGCCTAATCCGGATGTCAACTGTGTTTTTGTTTCCATTTTTCTCAAGGTTAAAAGCACTTTGCATTACAAAGTAATTAGTCAAAAAAATTTATTGTTTCTGTTGTTTAATTAAATTTTCCAATGTTTCCAGGTGTTTGGCAAATGCTTTTTTTCCCTTTTCAGAGGCGCAATAACTGGTATTCGTTTTACGGCCTACAAATGCTTTATTTACTTCGATGTAAGCCACTTTTTCTAATGCTTTAAGGTGTGAGGCTAAATTGCCATCGGTTACTCCGAGCAATTCCTTGAGCGCGTTGAAATCGTACCTTTCATTGGCCATCAGCACTGCCATGATTTGCAGGCGCACCCGGTTTTCAAATGCCTTATCGAAATGTTCGAGCATCATGCTACCCCCCGCTCGTATTTGACGTACATGATAAATCCATAGAGGATATGTAGCACACCGAATCCAAGCGACCAAAAAATGAGGCTATAACCCGGCAGGCATGCCGCCAGCAGTCCCAGTACAATCTGTAAGATTCCCAATCCTTTCACGTCGCGGTAGGTATACTGGCTCCCGGCCACCAGCGCTAATCCATAGAAAATCAAGCAGGCGGGGGCAACCAGGCCGTAGGTTCCGCGGGCAATCATCACCAGCACGAATAAACCACCCGCAACCAGCGGTACACCCACTGCGTTAAGCAATCCACGGCTCGCTGGATTCCAAATGCCCTGTCCCTGTTTGCGTGCTTTCCGTGCCGATAGCCAAATGGCCGTGCCTATCGACAGCAGCAGCACCACCGAAGCGATGATCACCAGCTTAACCAACACCGCCTCTTCTGTCACGTAATGGTCGCGGTATCCTACCTTACTGGACAACCCGTAAACCTCGCGATAACCCAATGCCGCTCCCACCAGGGCATAGCATCCGGCCAGAATTCCGGATAGACCGCTCAATGAGATAAATTTGGCCGACCGCTCCATCAGGTGACGGATAGAAAGCAATTCGGATTGCAGTTGCTCATGATTCATAATAAAAGCACTTTGAGTTACAAAGTAAAGAAAGGTATTTCACATTTACAAGGATTTTTTGATAAATGTCGGTCCTTTATATGACGTTAGGTCAACACAGCTTACGTAATGTTTGTCCGATATTTGCGTCTTTACATGTAAAAACAATGAAAACCCTTCTTTTTCTTCTTATATTCTTTGCTTGGCTGGTGTATTACGCCTTTACGGCGGCATCCATCGGACTTGAGTACCTAGATGAACCTGCCCGTCAGCTATGGCTGGCAGGTTATTCGGTCATTGGTATTTGCGCCTTGGCCAGTCTGGTCGTTTACCGCCGTTTGTCTGACAACGGCTGGCCCAATGCCGTTGTCAAATATACCGTGCACACGCTCATTGCCATATTCCTGGGGATGTTGGCCACAGCCGCCGTCATGTTTGTCGGCGATGTGTTGATTGGCATTAAGGCCGTGTTTACCGGGTTGCATGTGGCGTGGGCCGCCCCGGCGTCTGCCGAAAGCACCGCCATTTCCCGAAGTCCTTTTGTGGGCCAATTAGCCCTCTTTTCAGGTGGTCTGTTGTTCCTCGGTTTGTTATACGGGGTGTCGCGGCGCTATCGGTATCAGGTCCGGACTGTGCAGGTTCCGATTGGCGGTCTTCCCAAGGCATTTCACGGGTTGCGTGTCGTTCAACTTTCGGATATCCACTCGGGAAGTTTTGACAATCCTGCTGCTGTGCGCAGGGGTGTGGACAAGGTGATGGCGCTGAAACCGGATCTCATCCTCTTTTCAGGAGATCTCGTAAACAACCGGGCGGACGAGTTCGAGCCATATCTCGATATCTTCACCCATCTCCGTGCGCCGCTGGGTGTCTATTCCGTGCTGGGCAATCACGACTATGGCGATTACGTTCGCTGGCCTTCGCTCGCCGCTAAACAGGAAAACCTTCGCCGGCTTATGGACTATCAGCGTCGGGCTGGCTGGCAGCTGTTGCTGAATGAATCGACGACATTACATAAAGATGGAGACTACCTTACCTTACTTGGTGTCGAAAACTGGAGTGGCCGGGGTGCTTTTTCCCGGTATGGCAACCTAACCCGGGCGCTTTCGGGTACATCCCGTAATCAACCGGCTATTTTACTGAGCCACGACCCTTCGCATTGGATGGCCGAGGTAGTGACCACTCATCCACAGATTGTCCTTACTTTAAGCGGGCATACGCATGGCATGCAATTCGGCTTTGAATCGCGTTGGCTTCGGTGGAGTCCCGTGCAGTATTTTTACAAACAATGGGCGGGTCTGTACCAGCAAGGCCGCCAGTACCTGTATGTAAACCGTGGTTTCGGCTTCCTGGGCTACCTCGGCCGGTTGGGAATGCCCCCCGAAATTACCCTATTGGAATTGGTGCGCGCCTAATGACTTCTGGAAACCATGATTACTGATCGACCCGTTTTCGATTCCCTTCGCGCTGGTTGGCTGGCACCGGGCATGCAACTCATGCCTGGTGCCGGACAGGGTTAGGCGCTTCACCCTGCATGTTTCGTGGCCACAAATTTACAGTTCTGCAAGCAAATTGCCTGTACGCTTTGTGCGCAAGCGGACACCCGACTGTCCGCTATCGAACAGCCTCTCTTTCCGTCCAAAATACATCTTATTGTTTTTCAGAACATTACAGTTTTGGTATAAAAATGTAATGGATTGGCACATAGGACAACGCCAAAACCTGGGGACGCCCGGTAACGCGAAAGCCACTGGAAATAAAAAAGAACAAAACAATAATTGTAAAAAAAGAAATCATGAAAACGCTCGTAATTATCGCACTCTTTGCCACCGCCAATCTGGGAACTTCCCTTTTTGCCAATCCGATTGAAAAACCTGACGCCACCCCTGCGACTGCTTTTAAATCGCAGATCGCCTTCCACCAATTTACGATCAGCACCTTGTGGAAACAATACGATCTAGCAGTTCAACGAATCCGCAACAGCGTAGGAAACCACGCCAGTCTTGAACGCGACAAAGCCTTCTTCATAAGTGTATATCAGCAGGATATCGACAATGACATCCGGGTAGAAGAAAGCAAAAAAGCCATTGCTGACATCAAAGCACGGTACGTCAGCGCGCACGAAAAGCGTTCCGCTAAAGAAGCCCTTCGTATCGCGGCGTTGCAAATTCAACTGAAAAATGCATTGAAGCGTGAAGCAAAGGCATTGAACAAAACGAAACGTACGTATGCCGACCTGGCAAATACGTTGCCTGTATTCGCAGAAGTGGAAAGCTACGTAAATGAATCCATCGAACGTGTCGACATGCTGTTGGCTGATTCCGACGAAATTACCATCGCCACCCGCTAATATACTCCGATATTAAAAAAGCCCCGCTTACCGCGGGGCTAACATTAAAAAACAAGCCAATCTCATCGGTCATTGAGCAGCAGCCCGCTCTTTCTCATATATTGTCCTTATCTTTGCCAAGGTGTCCTCATAAGCGGGGTCATTGGCTACATTGACGCGCTCTTGCGGATCCTTCGCAAAATCGTAAAGCGCCTCATAATTGTGCTCCGTATATTTCATATACCGCATCGTCTTCGTGACCACGCCCTCCACTTTGGGCAATTTGGGTGTACTGAATACCGTATGTTCATAAAAAAAAGCAGCACGTTCATCGACATTGCCACGCGCAAGATCAACCAGGTCAATTCCTTGCATCCGTGACGGCACGGGTAATCCGGCCATTTTCAAAATAGTGGGCGCTACGTCTATATTTAACGCGATCGATGAGCTTTTAACATCCTTCAACGCTTGCTCCCGGGGATCATAAATGATCAGCGGAACATGAATACCCACGTCAAACCCGTACCATTTCCCCATGATTCCATGCTCGCCGAGGGAAACGCCATGGTCACTTGTATAAACAATGATGGTGTTATCTTCAAGATCCAGGGATGCCAGTTTCTCGCGTATCCTCCCCACCGCTTCATCCAAACCTGTAATCAGACGGTAATAATCCTTTGCATTCCACTGGAAAAGCTCGTCGGAGGAAAAGAAGCCATGCCAGCGTTCCCGCGCTATATTTTCGTCTGTGCGAAAAAAATCCGGAAATGCATTCCAATAGCGTTCATCCGCTGTTTCCGGCTTGGGAATCGTAACGTTCTGGTAAATAACTTGATGCCTTTCCGGAACAAGGTAATGGGCAGGCGCATCGGCAGTAGGATCGATCTCGTGGGCTGCACTGAACCCTAGGTACAGATGAAAGGGCTTATCGTTTGTCTGTTTTTCCAACCACGCTTCGGCCTTACGGATAATATTATCCGTATTGTGAACCCCATCGGCCATCCATGGAACGCCTGATTCCCAATAATCGTAATAGCCGCTGGGTGCGATATTACCTACACCATACAGGCCGATGGATGCCGTACTGTAACCGTTTGCCTTCAGCACCATGGGAAAAGTTTCCAGCATCGCCTGATGCGTAAAATTGGTGGTAAAATCGTTGATGCCGTGACGGGCACGGTGCTGCCCGGTCAACAAACTGGCCCGGCTTACCGAGCAAATCGCCGTCGTTACATAGGCATTGCTGAACATAACGCCCGAATGGGCCAACTGGTCCAAATTGGGAGTAATCACAAACGGATTCCCCGCCGCTCCAAGGGCATCCGCCCGATGACTGTCTACGACAATGAAGACAATATTGGGCTTGGACTCCGAGGGAGGTGGGTTGGACGATTCGGGCTTCGCCGACTTGGAGCAGCCAAGCAGAGATAATGAGCAAAATAATAAGAGCAATCTCATAATTTTCTAATTTAATAATCTGGATTCTGTTCGAGCTGATTTATTAATATCTGCTCCGCAGGAATCGGGGCCAGCAGATGAAAAGGTTGAATATTTTTCCCCTGAGCCCTTAATACCTCCAGGGCACGGTCGGTACGCAACAAATCATACCAACGCTGGTTCTCGAAGCAGAATTCCACTTGCCGCTCCTGTTCAATCAACGATGTCAATTGGGCTTTGGTTAAGCCCGATAGATCGTCCATCAATCCGGCACGAAACCGTACCTGTTCCACAAAAGGAATTGCTTCGTCGGTGCGCCCCTGTTCGTTGAGTACTTCCGCATACATCAGCAGTACATCGGAATAACGGAGGATGGGAAAATTATCACCGCTCCACCCCAACGTCGCGCTCTGCGGACCTTTGTATTTGGCACAGTAAAAAAACTCATCATCTATGCCGTTCAAATCTGGGCCGACCCACTTACCGATGGATACTTCGTATCGCTTGTCGCCGTCCTCAAAGGCCTCCAAAAGTTCGGCAGTGGGCCGTATTGAACTGCCCACTGGCAGCGCGACATTCGGCCGGCCCGTCACCTCACCAGCGGACGTGGCAGGCGCATTGAAGAAGATAAACGTATTGGCCAACGCCGATGCACTTTCCGAATACTGGATGGAAAACAGCGTTTCATAATAATCCTTATTCATGGGGTCAAATACATCCACATAATCAGGTAGCAATCCATGGCGGCCTGATTGAATGACGGCATGCAAGTGTTGCTCGGCGGCGGCATAATTTTTACTGGTCAGGTAAACTTTACCCAATAAGGCTTGGGCAGCTCCTATATTTGCCCGTCCCAGTTCTTCCGTATCGCCGATATTACCGAGATATCCGATGGCGGTTTCGAGGTCTGAGACAATTTGCGCATAAACTGCTTCAACGGGCGAACGCTTGATACCCACCGCCTCTTGGCCCGTGACCTCTTTGGTAACCAGCGGTACCCCTCCAAACTGACGTACGAGATCGAAATAATACAACGCACGTAGAAAGTACACCTCGCCAAGCGATCGGTTTTCCAGATTTGGCGTTGACCAGACATGTTCCAGCGTCTCCAAAGCCCGAATAGCGGTGTTGCAATTGTATATCCCGGTATAGGAATTACTCCAGAAGCTCTCATGCGTGATGCTGGCAGGACTTAATGTAAACCCATCGCTCCGCGATTGCTCAATGTTGGTATTCAGGGCTTGCGTGGTCATGTTGTCTGATTTTACCTCGTTGATATCCCAGTTCACCGTTTTCCCCAGATTTCGCAGGGGAATGTAACCTGCGTTGACCAGTAAGATAAACTCCTCGTCAGATTGGTAAAAATTGGATTCGTTGAGGCCCGTCTCCGGATAGAGGTCCAGAAACTCATTAGAACATGAAACAGATAGCAGCGCCAGGGCGAATATGATTGGACGAATTCTCATGATTTTGCAGATTAGAATTTAACATTTAGGCCAGCGGTAATAATACGGGGAATCGGATAGGCATTGAAATCAAAACCCGGGGAGAGCGTATCATCCACGTTTGACGCTTGCCCCTCCGGATTTGCCCCCTTATAATCAGTCAAGGTCAACAGGTTTTGTGCGCTTACGTACACCCGAAAACGTTTAAAAGTGGTTGTTCCGCTAAACAGTCCTGTGGGCAAAGTATAACCCAGGGATAGATTCGTGATGCGTAGATACGATGCATTCTCCAACCACAAGGTATTCACACGGTGAACAATCTGTGGACCGGCTGCGTGCATCCCATCACCGGGGTTATCGGGGCCACGCCAGCGATTCACCCATTCTTTCCCGATATTAAATAACCCCTGCAAATTATCGGTCGTTTGCCGGACACCGTTCATGATATACCCGCCTTGGCGCCCGTTTAAAGCAATGGAAAAATCAACATCACGATAAGTCATCGTACTCGAGAAGCCAAATGTAAAGGCAGGATGCGGGCTGCCCAATGTTGTGTAGTCCAATATCTCTGTAACGGAGCCATCGCCGTCGAGGTCCCGGTATTTAGGCCATCCTGCGGTAGCACCGGGGTATTTTGGAACTTCAGGATTGTCAATATCCGCTTGCGAATAAACGCCATCGAGGATAAAGCCATAGAACATACCGATTGGCTTCCCGACTTCGGAATAATTGGAGGCGCGCCCGTCGACGCTGCCCGAGAGAATGGGGTCGTTATTCTCGTTGGTGGCTATAATCTTATTGCGGTTAAACGCGATGTTAAAGCCCAGATTCCACGTAAATGCCCCTTGAAACGGAATAGCATCGATGGCCAGTTCGACCCCTTTATTTTCCACGGTTCCCTTGTTTACCAACTGCGTGGAAAACCCTGTAATCGTTGGGATATAGTCGTTAAGCAGCATTCTTACACTCCGGCGCCGATAGAGATCGGCAGTAAAGGAAATCCGGTTATTCAACAGGTTCAAATCCAAACCAGCGTCGATTTGCTCCGACTCCTCCCATCCCAAATCTGGATTGGAAAGACTGATTGTAGCCGCAGATACCGTTTTATTGTTGAAGACATACTGCGTGGCATTGACGGATGAAAGATGCGAATAGTTTCCGATGTTATTGTTACCGCTTCGACCATAAGACGCCCGTAGCTTCAATTGGTCTATTGCGCTGACATCCTTTAGGAAGTCCTCTTCCGATACGCGCCAGGCAACCGCCGCCGACGGAAACAGGGCAAAGCGGTTGTTCGTACCGAACCGCGACGATCCGTCGCTGCGAAGCGTCGCTGTAAACAGATACCTATCGTTGTACGTATAGTTGACCCTCCCTAAGTAGGAAATCATGCTCCATTCATTGATGCTTTCACCCCAAGAAGTAATTCCAGGCGCGGCATTGATCGTTTCGATGAGGTCATTGGCAAAAGGACCCGCGTTGAGATTGAGCGATCTTGCCCTGCTCTTTTGTGTTGTGTAGCCCAATAAGCCGGAAACAACGTGGTTACCAAACGTTTGTTGATAATTCAGCGTATTTTCCACCAGCCAATTAAAGCTTCCCGCACGTACACGGCCCGCCGTTGCGGACCCGTCGCGCGGCGCTGCATTGGGCGAGCCGACCGTGCTTGGCACGAACACATTGTTATTGGTGGTATTGTATATGGTACTCAAAGCCGTCCGAAATCGAAGCCCGGGAATGATGTCCCATTGAAAGGCAACATTCCCCAAGTTACGGAGCTCATTATATCTGCTGCTGGTTTCTTCCAACATAAATAGCGGATTGGGGAAACTCCATGGATTAGATGCATAGACGTTGGCTGGCATCTGGATAAAGGGAATCAGGTTCCCCATCTCGTCATAGGCATCCATGTTGGGAGGAGCCCACAGTGCGATGCTCATGGCCTCGCTGCGACTTCCACCACTTGCTATACGATCCTGATCGACGTAAGAAGGTCGTAACGAGGCATCGATCTGTATCTTGTCATTGAATTTATAGGTGTAGTTGAAATTCGTAGAAAAGCGTTTGAATCCGGAGTTATAAACCACGCCATCCTGATCGTAATAACCAAAACCGAGGTAAAACCTCGAACGATCCATTGATTTCTGTAAATCAACCGTATAATTCTGCACCACGGCATCACGCAGGATCAGATCGTACCAATTGGTCCCTTCTCCGATGTTTTCTACGTTTTGGTAAATTGCGGGGTAATCAGACTCAACAGGTTCGCGGTTCAGCCGCTGCCGTACGCCTGCCGCGATCCGGTCACGCTGGTAAATCGCGAAATCCTGCGCGTTCATCATCTCCGGCCGGCCCCGCTGCGGAATCTGATTGACACCGACATAGGCGGAAATGTTGATCTCATCCGTCTCTTTTCCAGCATTCCTGGTGGTAATCAAAATAACCCCATTGGCTCCCCGCGAGCCATAAATAGCAGTGGAAGACGCATCTTTCAACACCGATATGTTCTCGATATCGGCAGGATTGATAAATGAAAGCGGGTTCAGATCGAAATTGGTAGACGATGAGTAGGGCATGCCATCAATGACATAGAGCGGTTCATTGCCCGCACCCAGCGAGCCGGCTCCACGGATCCGGATAGACGTACCGACACCGGGCGCACCGGACCCCTGCTGGATCTGCACCCCGGCTATCCTGCCTACCAATTGCTGATCGATCGAAGTGACGGGCTGATCGCCCAGCTTTTCTGCCGAAATATCGGTAACCGAGCCGGTCAGGTCGCTGCGCTTCATGGTACCGTACCCAATCACTACGACCTCATTCAGATCGCTGACAGTCGCCTGCAGCGAAACATCTATCCTCATTCGGCTATCGATCGTTTGTTCAACGGCCTCAAATCCGACAATTGAATAGGAAATTACAGTGCCTCCTTCGGGAATAGTAAGCGTATATTGCCCATTGGTATCGGTTGTAGTCGCGACGGAAGTGCCTTTCACCCGGACCGTTACCCCGTCGAGCGGCCTCCCTTCCCCATCGGTAACCCGCCCGACAACGGCGTTTTGCGCGAAGGTTTGGGGTTCTGATACAGTAGGATTAGTACGTGACTGTTGGCGATTTGAACGCGTGATGATAATCGTACGGTCTTCGACATACCAATCAAGATTTTTTTTGGCTAATATAACAGCCATTGCATCGACCAAATCTGCCTGTTTTACCTCGGCATCAATACGCGTTTGGGCTATTTGGTCGCCCAGAAAAAAGAATGAATATCCTTGCTGATGCTGTATGGTATTCATGACTTCCTGAAGCGTCATACCACGCGCTGTCAACGTGATTTTCTGCGCTTTGGTTTCCGCTGTAGCTTGCAGTACCAATGCCAGTGTAATAAAAACCGTTATCTTCATAATCAGGATGAACCGGTATCGTATGGGACAAGTATCTCCCATCACAAGTTGTAAAAAACTCATATATTTGGATGTTTGGATAGTAAAATTGGTTAAACTCCACGTAGCAATACGCTGGCATACAACGGTCCAGACATATCGGCTGGATGGTGCTGCTAACACCATCCGGCTTTTTTATTGCTGTTTCTAAAGGGTTATTCAGGAACTGTCTCTTTCATTACGCTCAATTTAATCGGTTATTTATTTTGGTTACATATGCTATGCGGCTATTTTACTTCTCACTGTTAATGATGAGTTGATATCCAGCTTCTCGCGGGATAACCTGAAATTCCAATCCGGCCTTTTCCAGTATTTTCAAGATCGCACCCAAAGATTTATTCCGTTCAATCTTGCCATAGAATTCCACATTGGGTATTTTGTGCGGGTAAACCAACTCCAGGTCGTACCATCGGCCCAGTTGCGCGAATGCGCTTTCCGGCGAGTCTCCATCGAAATAAAAAAATCCATCTTTCCAAGCCGTAAAGGCACCGGTGTCTACCGTTTCAACACGCCCGGATGATCCGTTGACCACCGCCTGCTGGCCGGGTGACAGGACAAGCGGTATATACTCACGGTTGAGGGAGTTTCCATAATTTACGAGCACCTTTCCTGCTACAAGTGTTGTCCGAGCTTCGGATTCATCCGGATAGGCACTGAAGTTGAATGCTGTACCCAGCACTTCGATTGTCTGCCGTTGGTTCACTATTTTAAAGGGCCTATTACTGTCGTGCGCCACGACAAAATAACCTTCCCCTTCAAACGTTACCACGCGGTCGCCCGCACCAAATTTGCTTGGGTAACGTAATGTGGACTCGGCATTGAGCCATATGTTGGTTCCATCCGAAAGGGTGATCTGATACTGACCGCCACGGGGGACGGAAATGACCATGGATTCCGAGATGTCCGATGATGGATACTTCCCGGCGGCGGACAGCACTTCACTGCCATCGGCATACCTCAATGTATCGCTGACCAAAATACCATGCTGCGATTCATCCAGTGTAACCGTCTGACCATCGGGAAGGGTCAACATAGCTCGATTTCTTCCCGGCGGGATATCAGCTATTTGGGCAGCAACAAGCGTTTGGTCAACGGATGAGCGCATGTGATGATCGAGCAATAGCCAAGCGGTAATCATCAACGGCATAATCGCAGCCGCGGCAACATATCGCAGCCACGGGCGGCCAAATTTCGCCATCGTCGCAGCGGTTTTCGCCAATACAGCCTCTTCCATGCGGTCGAATCGTGCGACGCCATTTCCACTTCCCCAAAGCTCGTCAAACGTTTTGGTGTCGGCCATAAGGGCTTCCTCATCCAGCAAACGATCTAATAGCGCATGGTTGGCCGGATCGGCTGCCACCCACGCCTCCAACCGGGATGCTTCTTCGGGCGTAATGCGCTCCTGAAGTTTTTTCAGAATCAATGTGGGTATATCTTCAGGCAACGGCATGCTCTCTTTTTCCTATCTATTAATAGATACAAGAAAGCCGAAAGAACCTGTCACAAAAAATGACTTTTTTTTATTATGTTTAGCTAACCCTCAGAAAATAAAAAAAATGAACAACAGATAAGGCAAGCCCTTACCCTTAAAAATCAGCCGTAGGGCTTGTGTAGCCCTTGAACGGGCGAGGAATACGGCGTTGTTGCTGATGCCCAGCGTCCGGCAGATTTCGTCGGTCGTGAAACCTTCGAAATAACTGAGCCGGAAAACCGTAGCTTGTTGTGGTGGTAGCCGATCCAGTTCCGCATGGATACGCGTTATAGTCTCTGCGTGGATCATCCTGGTGAGTATGTCGTTATCGGGTATCGGGAGGCCTTCCGATAGTTCCTCGGATTGCGCCTGGCGCTTCGTAGCAGACGCATTTAAATGGTTAATACATGCATTGCGCGTTGCGATATAGAGAAAGGCCTTTATGTTTTCAATCGACACAAATCGCTCACGCGATTCCCAAACCTTCACGAAGCAATCCTGAACAATTTCTTCCGCGACAGCCGTATCGTTCACCAAATTCTGGGCGAAGTAGGTAAGTGCTCGCATATGCCGCTGCATAAAATAACGCAGGCCCTGTTGGCGACCTTTCTTTAATAAACTCAAATGATGGTAATCCCCGGCATTCATTGGTCGCGAATATATCACAAAGCAGGAAGAAAGATCACTGCCTCTCCAAGCTTATCTGTTTTTTAACAAAAAGATAATACGGTTAACAATGGTACAATTCTCCTTGTTTAATTCCAAACTGGCATTACTGCGGCAGGGTTACGAGCGGTTTATCCGAAGTTTCAGCCATTAGTCTAGTCTCGTCGTACAACGCCTGCATCTGCCCAATGCGCCGGGTGATGCGTCGCTGCAGATCACGCGGCGACAGCACCTTCAGGGTTTCACCAAAGCCTAATAGCTCCCGTTCCAATTCGAAGTTGAGCACTACGCAAATACAGATAATGGCACCGGTTTCATCGTGTTTCAACAACTCCTGCGATGCATGCAGTGGTTTCGTCAATACATAAGGCACATGGCGGGGATGTACCCATAAAACAATCTTCCTTCCGCGGTCACGTCCTGATTTAGTTACACCGACCGTGTCGGCATAGTATCGCTCAAAATCCACCCCGTCATACTCCACAAACCCATTGGCAGCCATTTCCTGTACCTCTACGATGCGATCCAATGCCAGCGTTGCCAACACCTTTCCCTTCTTCGGCCGGGCGATAAGAAACCAGCGGTTACGGTATTCTTTCAGCAGGTAGGGATAATAGACACCCTGCGTAGGCACCGCAGCCTTGAAAGATTGGTACTCAATGAGCAACGGCACCTTACGAAGGATCGCCTGATGCAGGGGGGTAATGAAGTGAAGCCCTTTCAGCTGGCCATTGCCCTCGAATTGGATATGGCTGTGCCCGCCGGTAGTGCGTTGTTGCAGGGTATTTTCCAGCCGGGCCACCAGATCGCTCATCTCTTCGAAGTACTGAAATCCGTTCAGCTGGCGCAGTACCGATACCACTTCCCGCATTTTTTCCATATCTGCATCGTTGATGGGCGAATTAGAGATGCTGTAATCCGGATCGGCGTAGGCATAGTATTTCCGATCATTGACCACGATGGGTGCATTGTATCCCAGCTTATCACTCCGCATCAACTGAATATCAGCCTGGATAGTACGTTTGCTTACCCCATCCTTGATACCTTCATATTCATATAGCGCATCGGAAACCTTTTCAATCAGGTTCTCCAGTGTCCACTTGCGATAGCGATTACGCAGGCAATTGTCGATGGTTTTATAACGGATGAGGGCAAGTTTGTTTGTTGCCATAGCAGTTGGTGTTGATCTTTCGCGGTTCAAATATAATCGTTCCGCCGATAACTACGCAATACAATTGCGCAGTTATAATTACCATTCGAATAATCCGACAGGAAAATAATTTTATAATACTATTATACAATCACTTATAACAAAATTACCCACCCGTTCCAAACTACGCAAAATCACTGCGCAGTACTGGGTGCATCTTTGTACCGTCAGCAGATGACAATTTGTTCTTTGACAACGACCTGAGTTGACACGAGGCCCTGGGGCACACGTTTCAAATGGCGTAGCGGTGTGGCCACCACTGGTGGTCCATATACTGGCCGAGGGAAGCAAAGGTTGTTTTTATTACGTTGGTGTCGTGGGTTCGACTCCCACTGCCGGCCAAGCCGGTATAGCTCAGTGGTTAGAGCACAACTCCCATGCAGGTTCGAGTCCTGCTTCCAAGTTAGGTTTGGAATCGCAAAATTGGTACATGCAAAGAAGGGATACTTTTCAAATTTCCCACAGCAGAAAGTTGGGCAGGCACGGCATCCGTGGTACCATTCGGGCACCGCAACCGCCGTTGGGCCTGCAGCCGGGCAACGCAAAGGAAGAGGCCCCGGTCTGGACGGCTACCGCCCCGTCATGCCAGCCGCCCTGCCTACGGGCAGGGACATGCCGGCGAACGGGGAGAATGCCCACAGAACGGAGATACGCCAGCGCCGCGTCCGGCTCCGCCGCAGCGACGGGAAATCCCGGCATGCCCAACTTTATTTAAACGAATGGATTAATTTTTAAACAATAACACGATGGAAAAGGTAAACATCACTACCAACACGGTTGGTCTGGTTTTCAGGAATGGTGAATTGAAACGCGTACTGGGCAAGGGCTCCCACTGGCTTTTCTGGGGAGAGCGCGTACAACGTTTCGATATGACCAAGGCATTTGCGCCGGAGCAGGACCTACGCACGCTACTTGCCTACGAACCGCTGGCCTCCTTGCTGGAAGTGGTGGACGTGGCCGACAATGAACTGGTGCTCGTTTACCAGGACCAACGCTTTGCCACTGTGCTCACTGCGGGCAAATATGCCTTCTGGAAAGATGTGGGCGGCTACCGTTTCATCCGTACCGAAACCGCGGAGCTGGAAATCGACGGAGCGATTGACCGCAACCTGCTGGGTAGGCAGCCGCTCTATCAATATGTGCGAGCTTATACGGTCGAATCCTTCGAAAAGGGGCTCTTGTTTGTAGACGGCAAGTTTGACCGCGTGCTGGAACCGGGCACCTATGTGTACTGGAAAAACAGCACGACCATTGCGGTAACGAAGACGGATATGCGCCAACTGGGTATGGAGATCCTCGGACAAGAGATCCTGACCAAGGACAAGGCACAGCTGCGCATTAACTTCACGCTCACCTATCAGGTAGTGGATCTGGTGAAAGCCGTAGTGCAAAACAAAGAGTTTGAAAAACAGCTCTATGTGCTGGTGCAACTGGCCCTGCGCGAGCTGATTTCCAACAAGGGCTTCGACGAGCTGATGGAAGGCAAGCAGGGAATCGGCAATGCGGTAAAAACTGCCTGCATGGACAAAGCCGAAGCCCTTGGGGTACGGCTTGTCGACTGCGGCGTGAAGGACATCATCCTGCCGGGTGACGTGAAGGAGATCATGAATCAGGTGCTGGTGGCCGAAAAGCGCGCCCAAGCCAACGGCATCACCCGCAGGGAGGAAACCGCCGCGATGCGCAGCCTGCTGAATACAGCGAAGCTGATGGAAGACAACGCTATGCTCTGGAAAATGAAAGAGATGGAACATGTGGAGAAAATCGCCGAAAAAATCGGCGAGATCACCCTCTCCGGTGGTGGAAACATCGTCGGGCAGTTGAAGGAGTTGTTTTCCAAATAATTAAAATCACGTACCTTGCCGAGGGAGTTTGCGCTCGGCAAGGTTTAACTGTCAAAAGAGTCAACAAAAATGAATACATCGACAAATTACCTAATCAATAGCGAAGAGCTGATGTCTCTCGGATATACACCCGGCCGTGCCTTCGGCATCGCCCTCCGCGTCGCACACAAGCATGAGCACCTTGGCAAAGAAGTGTTGCTTGCCCAGCTCGCGGACGTGCTGGCTACACCCGAAGCCTATTTGACAGACGCCGTGTGTAGCAAACTAGCGGCTGCCCTCATCGATGAAGCCAGCACTCCCGAAGATGCTTATATTCCCCTGCGGGATGCCGGTGCCGATTATGCCATCTACGGTGAATCGCACATTGAAGCCGGTGCACGCACGCAAATGGCCGTAGCCATGCAACTGCCGGTAACTGTAGCGGGCGCGCTGATGCCCGATGCGCACCAGGGGTATGGCCTGCCCATCGGCGGCGTGCTGGCGGTGGAGAATGCCGTCATTCCCTACGGCGTGGGTGTGGATATCGGTTGCCGCATGGCGTTGTCTATCTATGACATCCCCAAGGCTTTTTTCGAGGCAAACCAGGCACAGTTCAAGCGGGAGCTGATTGCCCAGACACGTTTCGGCGCAGGGCATGGCTTCAAGCCCCATGAGCGGGCCGATCATGCTGTGCTGACCGACGCAGCCTTTGGCATGAATCCGTTCATAGCCGACCTGAAAGACAAAGCCTGGGCACAACTGGGCACTTCCGGTGGCGGCAACCACTTCGTGGAATTTGGCATCATCGAATTTGCGGAAGGCGACCCTGCCCTGGGTGTACCCGCCGGAACGTACGTAGCGCTCCTCTCCCACTCCGGTTCACGGGGGCTGGGTGCCACGCTGGCCGGTCACTACACCAAACTCGCCAAAGAGCTGTGCCGGCTGCCATATGAAGCGCAAAATCTGGCGTACCTCGGACTGGATTCCGAAGCCGGACAGGAATACTGGCAAGCGATGACCTTGGCGGGCGACTACGCCTCGGCCAACCACGAGGTCATCCACCGCAAGATGGCGGCAGCGCTGGGAGCGGAAGTACTGGCCAAGGTAGAAAACCACCATAACTTTGCGTGGAAAGAACAATGGAATGGGCAGGAAGTGATCGTGCACCGCAAGGGTGCCACTCCTGCAGGCAAGGATGTACTGGGCATCATTCCCGGCTCCATGACTGCACCGGGCTTCCTGGTACGGGGCAAGGGTGAAACAGCGTCCATCAACTCCGCATCGCACGGAGCAGGACGGCAAATGAGCCGTACACAGGCCATTAAGACCATCAGCCACGAAACCATGAGGGCACAGCTGAAGCAACACGGTGTCACGTTGGTAGGTGCCGGGCTCGATGAAGCTCCCATGGCTTATAAGGATATCCACACCGTAATGGCTGCCCAGACCGATTTGGTAGCTGTGCTGGCTACGTTCACACCCCGGCTTGTGCGCATGGCCGACGACGGTAGCCGGGAGGATTAAAAAATAATTGTCCCCAAAAGCAAGCGCCGATTGTCTGGGGTATAAACAAAAATTAAAAACAAAATTATTTTCAGATGAAAGAATTTTTGATGTTGATCCGCGAAGACGCCAACTACGGTGAATTATCGGCGGAAGAAATGCAAGCCTGTATCGAGAAGCATTACCGTTGGGTAGAAGAGCTTACGGAAAAAGGACAATTTAAAGAGGCGCAGCCCTTGGAAGCCGGCGGCGCCCATATCCGTGGCAAGCAGCGGATCGTATCCGATGGTCCTTTCCTGGAAGGCAAGGAATGCGTCAGCGGCTATTACATCCTGTTGGCCGAATCGTTGGAAGAGGCCATCGAGATTGCCAAGGGAAATCCCGATCTGGATTGGGACCGCGCGGTGGAAGTGCGCGAAATCATGCCCATGGAAGATTGATCAACCCATGGACACGAGCGGACAGCTTGCGGCGCACTTTTTCCGTGAACACTCGGGCAGGATGGTAGCATCCCTCGCCCGGGTGTATGGCATGGAGCACCTGGATGCTATTCTGGATGCGGTACAGGATACGTTTGAGACCGCCTTGACACACTGGCGTTATCACGGTCCTCCCCACCATCCGCGCGCATGGCTTTCGCGGGTGGCCCGCAACAAGCTGATCAACGCCCTGAAACATGCCTCGCGGCACCATCACGTGGGCGACACTGAAGCGCTGCTGCACGACGTATCGACAACCGATCCGGATCCCTGGCCGGCTGATGAGGCAAACACCGACGGCCAGCTCCAATTATTGGTGGCGTGCTGCCATCCGGCACTCGGCGAGCGCGACCGCATCCTCATCACGTTGCACATCCTTTGCGGCTTTGGAATACCTGAACTCGCCAATGCCTTGCAAATGAAAACAGAAGCTGTCAAAAAGGCCGTGCAGCGCAGCAAAGCATTGCTGCGGCAAAAAACGCCCAACCTGCGCCAACTGAACCTAGCAGACGCTGCCCGGCAGTCGCCCACCGTCTGTACCATCCTTTACCTCGTATTCAACGAAGGATATAAAGCGACGCGTAATGCCAAGGGTATCGACTTCGACCTCTGCTATGAAGCCCTGCGCCTCGCGAAGTTATTGCACACCGCGGCGCCTGCCGAAGCCGAAGTGGATGCGCTGCTGGCGTTGATGTTTTTCGGTGTTGCACGCTTTCCGGCGCGGTTGGCGGCCTATGGCGACTGGATACCGCTGGAAGACCAGAACCGTTCGCTATGGGATCAGCAGTTGATCGCGGAAGGATTCCGGTACCTTGACCAGGCACAGCACAGCGGCTATGCAGGCAACTATTACCTGGAAGCATTGATCGCGTCGCACCATTGTGCAGCGCCTGATTTCGAAGCAACCGACTGGAAAGCCATCCACCACCTGTATCAACTGCTGGAAAACCTGGAACCTGCCTCCACACTCATCCGTCTGAACCGGCTTATTGCCAAAAGCTACGCCATTGGGCCGCTTCCGGTTATTACCGAGTTGGAAACCATCGCCGTGGATGGAACTCCCGGAATCGCATTTCTTCTTGCCGCAACGAAGGCGCATGTTTACCAGCGTGCCGGAAATACAACCCGGGCGCGTGCAGCCTATGAGGAGGCTTTATCCCTCGCCCAGAACCCGTTGGATAGCCAACTGATCCGGAAGCGGATGGAAGCTATTTAATGGCCCCGAAAGCAGCAAAGCACAGGTGTTTATGGAGGAGTTCGACGCTGCGGAACCCTACTTTCTCCAACAGTTTTAATTGAAAATTCACCGAGCGCGGACTGTCCTCCTTTTCAATATAGGCAAATACGCCGTCACGGTACGCTTCGTCTTTCAATCCGGCTAAATAACTTCCATAGCGCTCGCGGTACACCAGTTGCTGAATAGCCGGCGTTTCCTGAACAACCAAATCCGTAATCCACAGGCTGCCGCCGGGCTTCAGCAGGCGGTACAACTTGGAAAATACCGCTTCCCAATCGCTGTCGTCGCGCAGGTGATGCAATACCGCCGCAGCCATGATGGTGCAATAGTGATTCTCCGGTAGGTTTGCTGTACGGATGTCATCCTGCATGAGGGTAATGGCTCCGGTATTTACTGCCGCAATGCGCTCTTTCGCACGATCAAGCATAGGTTGGCTAAGATCTAACAAGGTGCAATCCAGCGGTGCCTTTCGGGACAACAGCTTAAGGGTATAATTTCCCGCACCGCAGCCTACGTCCAACACCGTTTTCAAATTAGGCGAATAAGCCATGATGCTGTCGACGATCAGTTCCATGCTAAAGGATGCATCGATAGTGGTCTGTTGCCCCGTTTCCAGATTTGAAAAACGGTCCACGTCGGTATCAAAACGCGCTTTAATTTCCTGTACGGTCGATTTGTCTGAAAAATTTTCCATAGCTATCGTTGTTTGTGTACAAATCTATAGGTTCAAGTTATACTTTAAAAATACTAATATTTGCAATTATTAATACCTTTGAAGTATCATGGAACTACGACACCTCATTTATTTTAAAGCCGTGGCCGAGTTATTACACTTCACTAAAGCGGCAGAGCAGTTACATATTTCACAACCGCCCCTTACCCGGCAAATCAAAGAATTGGAAAAAGAATTAGGTGCCGTGTTGTTTCACCGGAACAATAAACGAGTTATACTGACCGATGCCGGACATTTTTTTCTGGGTCAATGCGAATCGCTCATCCAGCAATTGGACCGCAGCAAACAAGTGGTCAGACAGATCCACGAATCGGTAAGCGGTGATTTTCAGATCGGCTATATCAGTTCCACGCCGTTGACTTCCCTGGCCAAGGTCCTGCAACAACTGAACCATCAATATCCGTTACTGAAAACCCGTCTCTATGAGCTTTCTACCGCCAAGCAGGTAAAAGCCCTGGAAGCAGGCAAGTTGGATATCGGAATTCTCCGTGCACCGGTCACTTCCATACAGTTAGAAATTATTTCCCTGCGGCAGGACCACTTCACATTGGTTTGCGGAGCCAGCGGCTCTTACACCTTGCGGATGACCGACATAGCAGATGCACCGTTCATTTCCTATAACAGCAGGTACGCCCCGTACTATCACCAGCAATTTATTACGTGCTGTCAGCGACTGGGCTTTACCCCACAAGTAATGCATGAATGCAATAACATGCACTCCATCCTTAGCCTCGTTGAAAGTGGACTTGGCATTGCGCTGGTCCCGTCATCCATCCGGCATCAATACCCCTATTTGAAATTACAATTCACCGAACTGGCGGACATCCCCGTCTACACCGAAATTGTCATGGCCCACCATCGCCAAACCGAACATCCGGCGTTGGCTAGTTTCAAAGCCTTAAGCCACTTATTCTCTTAAGGTAGCTACTGAGTTAAGCCACCCAACAGCATCACATAGCCAATATAAACATCGGCACGTTCATAAGCTTGCCGCTCGCCTTCCGCGAGAGCTTTGTCGCCCAAAATTCCAACCTTATCTATCGATTCGTGCAGAACACGAAAACGTACCGTGTGTTTGCCTGCCGGAATTTCAGGAAGCAGGAAATACTGCGGACGATAGTACGTGGCATACCTATCGAAACGTGTTCTTTTTTCTACCAGTTGCCCATCAATATAAATAGCTAATTGTCCTGTTCCCGGTCCGACGATGTCATATAACCCAACGGCTCGGCCTTCGAACGTTATCGATGCAGTGGGTTGATCATCCGCTGCACCCCGCAGTAACTGTGGAAATGCTTTTTTCAGGTATGCTGGCAGGATGGTATCCGAGTCGGCAATTTGTTCCCAATGGCCCTGCTGGATCAGCTCATCCGGTGTAACCAGGGTCGCATCCTCCCAATTGGAAGGGTCCAACGCCATTGGCAACTCCCGAACGGTTGGCTTCCCTACCGGTTGCAGTGCAAGCATGGTGTGGGTCAGCTCGTTGGTATATAGCCGATGTCCCGTTGCCGGATAGGGATGTACCCCATCTTTTGAGAACACCATTTTTCCGGGATATTCATCCAACTCACCGCGGAAAACAAGCGTATTGTTTCGGAATTTCCGAATCACCTCACGTCCCATAAATACGGACGGCAGGCCGTAATGGTCAGCAATACGTTCCATGTTTTCAATCGTGTTGGTCAGCCGTCCTTCGCCTAATACGGGCGCCATATCCGCCGTTAGCGTATATACAAAGCAGATGTCGGCGCTCGGATTTGCCGCCCGGACCTGCCGCACAACACCTTCCATCGCCCGGCGGACGATTTCCTGCGATTTGCCGTTGTCATTCACGGCAAATTCCACGTATACCAGATCCGGCGCATGCACCAGCACATCCTTTTTTAACCGGAACACACCCAGGTCAGACCCTGTACCGCCCACACCAGCGTTGACTTGCTTGATCGTTGCCGCTGCAAAACGGTGCTGTAACCAGGTAATCGTCTGATCGCGCCAGCCTTCAGCGGCCGCGGTGATACTACCGCCAAGAAAAGCAATCGTTACGGAATCCCCCGCTTCCAGCCTTGAAAAAAAATGCGGCAATCCATCGCGAAGTTTCGGATGGTCCAGTACATTTTCCACCGCTTGCGCAACGACTATCTGCGTGCTCATAGTTCCGATCAAACCGACTATCAGACCAATTAGGCTACTTGAAATTCTCATTGTTCAAAGAAACAAAAAAATCTGCCGACACCTACCATCCAACAAAATAAGATACCCTATGGGGGGACCACCACTTTCCAGCAAACTCCCCAATCAGCGCGGCAGTTCGACAACGAATGTGGTACCCCGTGTCCGCTCCGGATCACTTTCAAACCACATCCGGCCGCCATGCGCCTCCACTATTTGTTTAGAAATAGCCAATCCCAAACCAAATGGTTGTTCGCCCGCAGTACCCGGGCGCTGTGCAGGGGTAAGCATATCGAATACCTTGGTATGCAAATGTTGCGGTATGCCGATACCTCGGTCTTGGACGGAAATGTGGACATAGTCCGGATTTGCCTCAAGCGACACTGAAATCCGTTCGCCGTGGGGACTGAATTTGACGGCGTTTCCGATTAGGTTATTGAAAACACGCCAAAGCTTCTCACGGTTGGCCGTAATGGCGCACGGTTGGCTATGCAACGTGATAAGCTGATTCTTTGCAGCCGCTTTAGTTGACATCTGGTCTATGCAATAAAGAAGCAGCCGGTCGAGATCTACGGTGTCCTTAGGCATATCATCGGTATGTTTATGCGTATGCAGGAGGTCATTTACCAATTCCAGGGAATCTGTTGCCGATTTATGGATCAGCTCAAGCATTTTCTGTTCGTTGGTTGGCAGATTGTCTGCATCAAGTATTAGCGATGCAGCGGAGCCGATTGCTCCGATGGGATTGCGTAGGTCATGTGCCACAATACGCATCATCCTACCGTTCTCGGCCTGGCTTTGCTCCAGTACGTTTAATGTGATTTGCATCTGCTGGTTCTGTTCGACGATCTGTGCATTCAATTGTCGGGATATCTTCAGTGTCCGCCGGATAACCACAATGATTCCAGCCGCCAGCACACATCCCAGCACCGCCAGTACCAGAAAGAACGTTTGATACCTGGATCTTTCAGCCAGTCGCTCCAGTTGCTGCTCTTTGATGGCATAATCCAGGTAATCAATGCCCGCACTGTTATCCAGTCGCTCCTGTTCATCAAACAAACGAATGAGCAACTGACTATAGGTTGCCGCTTCTTGTTGCTCGTTGTGCGCTGTATGCAAGTCAAATAGTTTCCGGGCAAATAGCTGACTATAAAATAGGTACTGATGACCTCTTGCGATCTCTAACCCGCGCCGGTAATATGCTACGGCCCGATCCCCATGATCTGGCGCGAAGTAGTCTGCTATTCCCACCAGCATGTCCATGCTCACGTAGTAAAGCTGTTTCTGGATTGCCCTGTTAATGACACTATCCCACAGGGCGACACCTCTTTGCCGATTGCCCTGCTCAATCAATTCTGTCGCACTCAGGTGATCCAATGCGATCAGCACCCGCACATCGTTGTATCGGGTTGCTATGGCCTTTGCCTCCTGAATGTACCTTTGCTTCTCCCCATGCGGAATTCGGTCTGGAAACAACAGCAGGTAATTATACATCACCAAAGACAAGATCGAATCGTTGGAAAGCTGGTGCCCGATTTTGAGTGCCGATTTGAAGTGCTCAAGAGAGCGTTGGTCTTTTCCCAGCTGTTTATATACGCCCCCGATGTTCATGGCGGTCTGCACTTGGTTGGCCGAGTCATCCAATTGGGTGTATGCCTGGTGTGCATCGTTATAGTATTTCAAGGCAAGCTGTTGGTTTCCTTTGATGTCGTATACTACTCCCAGGTTGTTGAGCGCATCCGCTTTTCCCTTGTCGTAATCCAGGCGGTCCGCTATCTTGCGAGCACGGACGGTATAGTAAAAAGTGGTATCTGCGCTTGTTTCGTACGAAATCATCGCCAAGCGGTTCAATGCGTCTACATACGCCGTGCTGTCCGTAATCCTTTCCAGCAACCGTTTTAAGCCTGTAGTTTCATCCACCTGCGCGGATACCACCTGTGTTCCCAGCAAGCATATAGCCAGCCATAGCCATGTGAGGCGTTTCCTATCGGTTTTCATAGGTATGGGTTATTGATGCCCTCCTAAGTTAACACAATTTTAGGAAACTAGTATGCAACGAAAGTTATTCCAGCGGCAATTCCACCCGATTACGTTGTTGGTTCCGCCATATATCCAGCAGCAGGCGGCCTTTCCATTTGTGTGATGCCTCCGCTTTCCGAAGGGCAAGCGCATCTTCCGTAGGGGTACCTTCGCAAGACAAGATCACGTCTCCCGGCTGTATTCCGGCACGTGCCAAGGGAGATCCGGCAGGCACTTCCAATAGTAGCACTCCGGCAACCTCCGCCAAACCTGCAGCCGATTGCTCTCCCAAAGTCTCTACATTTTTCAGCTTGCCGCCGTACCATTGTATTACTTCGCCCGCAGCTAGGGAACTTCCTATCGCGAGCGGCGAAATTTCCGGCGCATCGGCTAAGGCTTTCAGGCGGTCGGCTACTACGCCGAATTCGTTCATCGGTATATTCACGAAGCCATCCGTCAAAAAATCAGCATCTTTTCCCAAGGTAAAATTCCCGGCTTGAGCATCCACAAACCGTGGATCGCCCACCACGCCGTTGCGTTCGATGCCATACTTTTGGGTTGCCTCCAGGTCTGTGCTGTCCACAAAAAAATTGTGATCTACTGTATCGCCCCAATGGTTTACCTGAATCTGTTGATGGGCGGTCATCACGATATTACGGGTGAAGACGTCGTGGCTATTTTCAAACCACACGTGCGGATGAAAGCCATTGTTTACTAAAATATTATTATACACCTTCCGGTAGAACCCCTCCCGGAGTTTCAGTCCGCCGGCCAGGCAGAGGTTGTTATAGATTTGATAGTTGCTCGACCCGTCATCCAAATCAACATCCCACCCATGGTCGCACCGGAAACGGTTGTTGCGGATCACCGTTGTCTCTACCGCATCCAGTAAAATCCATTCCGGGTGTACCTTTACCAGGCTGTCCATTACCGCCCTGTTTGGGTGCCAGAAACGGTCGCGACCCCAGGAGTTGAACGCGCCGTGGTCACCTGTTTCCAGCACCGTCTGGAAAACATCATTGTATTCGATGACATGGCCGCCCCAGGCACCGTCGCCGATGTTGATTCCGGCGCGCGGCACCTGATAAATTGTATTATGGCGCACACCGATGCGGGCAGCCAGTTGGATTTGTATCCCAGCTACCTGTTTTTCAATGGTACCGATGTAGCGAATGAGGTTGTCTTCCGCGATACAATCCGCCGGGTACGCTTCGCTCTTCGGGCCGGCGATGGTATCTATCTCGTTGGCGGGCACGTACTCCTCGTAGCGGAAGGATGGCGAACGTGCCGCCGCGGCGTTCCCCACGAAGGCAATGCCACTCCCACCGATGTGTTCGATAAGGTTTCCCCTAATATCGGCCTGCCTGTTGTAGTTACTCACAAATACCGCGTTCCCCCCCAGCAGGCTGAATGTGGCGTTGTGTATACCGCACCGCTCGGTGCCATCAAACAGCACTGCTCCGTTGCGGTAGATGCTCCAATCGCTTCGCATGAGCTGTTCCTGCGTTTTCATAAACGTCGGCACTGTATGCTGGAAGGTGAGTCCTTTAAAGAAAATGTCCGTAACCGGATGCTCTTCATTCCCTTTCAACTGAATCACCGATTCCAACTGTGCTGCAATGAAGTCCATTTCATCGATCTGCTCGCCTTCTTCAGGGAGGTAATAGAGCATCCGTTCCGCCCGGTCAAAGTACCATTCGCCCGGCGCGTCGAGTTCCTCGGCGATATTCTCCACAAAGCGCATGGTGGGATGCATTGCACTGGGCCGGTTGTTTTGCCATCCACCCACATAGGTAGGCATGCCGGTTGCGTCTTTGCCGGTGATGCGGTAATGCATGCCGCCCCACCTGCCGCTGTGCATGGCATGAATGTATCCCCCTTCGGGGTTTGCCCAACGGACCACACGTTCGGGCGCCAGCGCATCCGCCGCAAACCCGCCGAAGGGATATACGCCTTCCGCTCGGTTGGGATAGCGCGCCCGGGTTAGTGCCTTCCCTCCTGCATATAAGCTTTCGATCGAATCCACTGTCTGCACGTGAGCTTTCCAAATATGGTCACCCTGTTTTTGCCAGCTGAGTTGCAACGGCGCACCGGCGCTTAGCACCACACTGCCCCCTTCTTCCGCCCGGATTGTATAGGGTGCATCGGGCGTTCCCGACTCTTCAGGCCCAAAAACCAGCGGTTCAGACAAGAAATAGGTCCCCGGAAGCATTACGATGTCAAACCGATTCGTGTTTCCCGATGCCTTTTCTTCGGCCACCGCACGCTTGGCAGTTGCCAACGAGCCAAACGGGTGGTCTTTCGTGCCAGCTGCCGTTTCGGCACCTGTGGGTGCCACGTAGTAGGTGGTTACGTCGGTACCGCACGAGGCCAGGACCCACACACCGCAGATCCACATCATCTGCCGCATTCGTATTACACCGTACATAAAAATCGTATCGTTCATGGGATTTCATTTATTGGTACAACGGATTCTGCGGGATGTTATTTGTCGTGATTTCTTCCACCGGAATCAACCAAGTTTGGTTGTAAGGTCCAATCGGTACATTCAACGAACTGCCCCTAGCTTCCTGTATCCGGCTAAACGTATTGGTTCGTTTCATGGTTTGCCAGCCCAGTCCTTCTGCATGCAGTTCCCAATTCCGTTCGTTGATTACCGCCTCGCGAAACTGTTCTTTGGTCAATCCGGCCAGATCCGGCACGTGAGAAGCATTGCCCTTATCCAAACGTGCCCTTTCGCGGATTTTGTTGATGTAGCGATACGCATCTGCCGGGCCATTGATTTCGTTTTCAGCCTCCGCCGCAATCAAGTACATTTCAGCCAGCCGAATGATCGGCCGCGACCAGGAGACCATCGCCTGTGAGGGCCCCACTCCACGGTCAATCAAGTCGGTATCCACGAATTTCTGAAAAAAAGGCAACCGCAGGGGGCCGTTGGGTGCTGCGTAGTTTTGCTGTATACCCCAGGTTTTCCGTCGATCGCCGTTGGGGAAACTGCTGACAAAAGCATCTGTGGGCATCAGTACAGGGCGGTAACCTTCTGCTGTACACATCGTATTGTGCAGGCCATTACCGCCTCTTCCCGGCACATATTGCCGTTCCCAGATCGATTCGGAGGTGTATGCTTCGTTATGGAATACCGCCGCATAATCATCCAGCAGTGCAAAGCGGCCATCACCGATTACCGCTAGGGCCTTGTCGCGTGCTTGTGTATAATAATCCGTCAGGTTGAGCGGGTTTCCGGCCATCGTAAGGTATACCCGGGCCAGCAATGCCGTGGCCACCGCTTTGTATACGCGCCCCTCTTGGGGGCCTACATCCGGCAGATTCGACTCTGCGAAAAGCAGGTCATCCACGATCAGGTTATACACTTCTCCTTGCGGCGTGCGGGGCAGTTGAAGCTCGGCGTAGCTAGGAGCCACCTTGGTTGGCATCGGTACATCGCCAAAAAGTTGCACCAGGTCGAAAAATGCGTATGCCCGGAGAAACCGTGCCTCGGCGGTCAGCTGTGCACGCTTGGTGTCGTCAAGCGGCGCTTCCGGCAAGTATTCAAGCAGGAAATTCGCGTTTTTGATCACTCCATAGGGACCGTTCCAGGCATCCCGTGCATTGTAATACGAAGGCGTAGGATTGTTGTTATAGATCGGCAACGCCTGCTCCACGCCTGCATCCGGTGCGCGGTAAATATCAGCGATCAGTTCGTGTGTAAATGTCACATACATTGGAAAAGAAGCATACATACCTTTCGCAACCGCCTCATAGCCGTCCGGATTAGTAAGAATACCTCCTGGGCTAAGCACCGTTTTTGGATCTTCTGCTAGCATTTTTTCACAGCCGGTGTGGGCAGCCGCAACCACCAAAAATAACCCGGCCCATGTGTATTTTATATATCGTTTCATAACTACGCTATGTTTCTATCAAAAAGTAATATTCAGTCCTGCAGTAATGGATTTAGTAGATGGGTAGTTGCCCCTATCCCATCCCACGATGCTGGCCGAAGCCCACGATACTTCAGGGTCATATCCTGAATATTTCGTAAAGGTGAGGTAATTCTGTAGGCTTACGTATACCCTAATGGATGATGCTTTCTCCCTGCGGAATACCTGTGGAGCAAATGAATAACCAAGCGTCACATCCCGCAGCCGCAGGTACGAACCATCCTCCAACCAAAGGCTGTTAGCGTAATCTCTCACTGCGCTTCCGCTGCCCGCGGAAGGCTTGTCTATCACATTGCCGCTACCCTGCCAGCGTTGCTCAAACGCTTCGCGGGTAGGTGTCCAATTGCCGTTCATCGTAATGTTGTATTTACGGAATTCATTGGCAATGTCATTGCCATAGCTACCTACGATCAGGAATGAAAAATCCAGCCGTTTATACGTAAAGTGATTGTTGAAACCAAAAGTAAACTTCGGTTCGAAGTTAGACAGCACCGTACGATCCTCCTGGTCGTTGACTACCCCTTCTCCGTCCCAGTTCTTAAACCGGTAGTCGCCCGCCTTCTTCGTCGGTTCGCCATTTTCCACCGCTTCGGCATCGGTTTGGTAGATGCCTTCCACGGTATAGCCGTACAACTGCATCATGGACTGTCCCACGATGGTGGGAAACCAATTGCCTCCTGTACCGATTTCCATGAAGGAGATCGGATTGTTATGCGCATCCACCCCTAGGTCCAGCACCTTTGTCCGGTTGTGTGATACCGTAAGGATCGGATTCCAGGTAACGTTGCCAAGGCTTTGCTGTAAGGACACCTGGAATTCCACCCCCCTGTTGCGCACTGCGCCCACATTTTGCAACACCCTGCTGAATCCGCTCGAACCCGGCAGATTGATCCCCAGCAACAGATCCGTTGTCCTTTTGTCGTACCAATCGGCCGTGATGTTGAGCTTGCCGTTGAGCAGACCCAGGTCTAGCCCCAGGTCCAACTGCCGCGTGGTTTCCCACTTCAAATCCCTGTTTTCCAGTGCCGACAATGAAAAGCCCGTATGTTGTGTGTTATTCAATGCAATATCCACACTGGTCAGGTTGGCCAGCGTCTGGTAATTGGCAATGGCCTGGTTTCCGGAGAAGCCGAAGCTTGTCCGCAGTTTCAAATTGGAAATGGCTTCGCTGTCTTTCAGGAAATCTTCCTCAGAGACCGCCCACGCTAGCGCACCCGAAGGGAAAAATGCAAATTTGTTATTCGCACCGAATCGCGAAGAGCCGTCGTAGCGCGCGGTGAGGGTTACGTAATATTTGTTGTTGTAATGGTAATTGGCGCGTCCCAGGTAGGAAACCAATTTGTTATCGCCAAAAGACGAAGATGGTTGCGCTTTGGTAACTGCCGCTTGGATGTTGTTTGCCCCAAAGATGTCACTGAGAAAACCCAATCCTGATCCACTTTTCAGTTCGTCGCTCCTGCTGTCCTGGTAGGTCAGCCCCACCACTATGTTCAGGTTGTGGCTGCCTATCTCCCTGGCGTATTCCAGTGTATTTTCGTTCAGGAACGAAAAGCTGGTTCCGTAATTTCTGGAGGCTCTGCCGAATACCGGTTGGCCGTCGGCATCGGTACCTTGCCCAAGCGTAATGTTGCCCGGATAATAGATTTCCGATTTATCGCTGCTGTGGTCCAGGCCCGCACTCACATTCAGCTTCAGGCCGTCCATGATCTGGTACGAGAGGTTCACGTTACCCAGCAAGCGAAGATTTTTGGAAGGGTTGTGCCAGTTTTCGGAGAGGCCCACTGGGTTGGTTTCTCCCCATGGTACACCCGTAAATCGAGTATATACCCCATCGGCATTGTACACGCCCTGCGTAGGCGGCATCACCATGGTGGTAAAAGGGATGCCACCGCTGCCGTCGGCGCTTTGGTATTGCGCCCGTTCAAAGTTTGATTGCTGCACCGAAAGGTTCGTATTGAACTGCAGCTTTTCGCTAATTTTCTGATCCAGGTTAACCCGGAACGAGTATCGGTCGAACGACGAGTTACGGATAATCCCATCCTGATTGAAATAACCGAAGGAGCTAAAATACCGGGTCTTTTCATTCCCGCCCGAGAGGGACAGGTCATGGCTCTGTACCATCGCCGTGCGGTACACCAGGTCCTGCCAGTCGGTTCCTTCGCCGAGTGCATCAATCTCCTGCGGTGTCCATGGCAAGGAGGTTCCGTCATTGGTGGCCACCTCGTTTTGCAATTGCGCGAATTCCGCAGCATTGATCAACTCCACTTTTTTGCGGAGGTCTTGTGCTCCCGCGTAGCCGCTGTAGCTAATGGACGGTTCGCCCGCCTTTCCTTTTTTGGTCGTGATCATGATGACGCCGTTAGCTCCGCGCGAGCCGTAGATAGCTGTTGATGAAGCATCTTTCAATACACTGACACTTTCCACATCGTTGGGGTTAAGCTGCGAGGTGAGGCCATCCACCGGCATGCCGTCTATCACGTACAAGGGATCGTTACTGGCACCCAGCGAATTGGTCCCCCTTATCTTTATCCGCATAAATTCGCCGGGCTGGCCCGACGCCTGTGTTACCTGCACACCTGCGGCATGTCCCTGCAATCCCTGCGCAATGGTGGAAACCGCATTGACCTGCGTCAGCTTCTCGGCCGATACCGATGCGATGGAGCCCGTCAGGTCTGAACGTCGCACGGTGCCGTAGCCCACTACGACCACTTCATCCAAGTCTGCCGCCTCTGCTTGCCGCATGGTCACGTTTACGGACAATCTATCGGCCAGTACCGTAGCGGTCTCATAGCCAAGGTAGCTAAATACCAAGCTATCCCCCACAACGGCTGCAATGCTAAACCGCCCCTTCTCATCTGTGGCTGCCTCCGTCGGTTTACCCGCTACCTTTACAGACACGCCCGCCAAGGCCGTGCCTGTTTGGTCGTACACATTGCCGGTTATCCGATCCTGAACCTGTGCCCGAGGGTTTGGGCCCGGGTTGACGGCCACGGGAACGCCCACCTTCTCTTTTACCACGATGGTACCCTCATGCATGTAGTATTCCAATGGGTATTTTTCGGTCATTTTATCCAATACCTCCTTCAACGCTCCCTTAGCGGTGAGCGTTATTTTCAAGCCGCTCCTGAGCAGGCTTTCCTCGTAGATAAACCGGTAGCCTGTCTGCTTCCTGATTTCCGAAAAAACCGTTTTTACTGAACTGTTTTTCACATCGAGGTCTACGGTCTGCCCCGATGTGTTCGCATATCCTCCCAATGAAAATATACTGATGAAAATCCACGTAAGTTTCATGATACGTATGAATTGGCCGTGCGAAATTTTATCCATAAATTTGATTATTAAGGTTATTGTATTGGGTTATAATCGTTCCTGTACATCCTACCTTATCGTGTCCGGAGGTAGTGGCTTACCTTCGGACTTTTAGTGATGCATCGTATTGTGTTAGCTAGTTTTTTTCAAAACGCACCTCCTTTTTCAGTTAATTTACAATGAGTTTTTTTCCCTCGATGGAAAATTGTTTACCGCTCAGGTCGGCGAGCAGTGCACACACCCCACCCAGTGTGGAGCTCCGTTTGATATCGCCGATATATTTTTTGCTGCCCCACGCCACGGTGCTTACCACCTCCACGCCATACCACCTGGCCACTTCATCGAGGATTTCCTCCATGTTTTTATGGTTAAAATAAAAATATCCATCTTTCCAGGCCAGTGCCTCTTCGAGATCTGCGGCCTCTACGCGCATGTCATCCGCCTGTGAAACCAATGCAAAACCAGGCTGCAATAGCTGTTCGCGCCTGCCGTTGCTTACTTTGATTCCTCCTTCTGTCAGGATCGTCTTTACCTGGCCGGTTCGCGCGTGGCTGTTCACGTTGAAGGCCGTACCCAGCGCGGTAATCTGCAACTTGTCTACTTCCACGATAAATGGGCGGGCGGCATCTTTGGCAATTTCGAAGTACGCTTCTCCGGCTATGGTTACCCGGCGTTCGTGAGTAGCAAACCCTGCGGGGAAGATCAGTTTGGAATCCGCATTCACCCATACTTTCGTACCGTCGCTGAGTACCAGTTGATAGGTACCCCCTATCGGCACGACTATCTGATGCTTAGCCGCTCCCTGGGTTTGGGAGGCCCCGCCGTGGTATACCAACCTGCCTGCTTGCAGGTCAACAACAGACGATGCATCGTTCAGCTGCCCTGATTCCCGGTCGTTCAAGACTACTTGTTTGCCATCGGACAAGGTAAGTATCGCTTTATTGCCCCCGGGCAAGACATCATTTTTGTGGCCATATTGCGTATCCGGAACTGTTGTTCCGTTTATCGTTGGCCACATCATCAGCCATGCCATTCCAACCATGAGCAGTACGGCAGCGGCCATTCCCATCCACATCCGCTTTATTATCTTTCTGCGTCGTGCACGGCGTTTGGATAACACCTCTTCCCAATCCGCTGCCTGTGGAATAGCGTCCAGCGCATCCAGCTTTTCTGCTGTCATGAGGTCATCTTGGTATTCACGCAGCAATTCGCGGACAAAGGGATCGTGTGCTGCCCGCGCTTTCAGCAACGCGGCATCAGCCTCATTCAGCGTACCCTTTATATGCGCCAAAACAAGCTGTACCAATTCTATATGATCTTTGTCCATAACCGATCTTTCCCGTTGGTTTATGAATAAGAAACATGAACTTAAAAAATGGGTGAAAAGCCGCGAAGATTTTTTTTGAAAAAGCGAAACTCCGGTTCTAGGATAACAGGAGCGAAAGGATCACGGCAAATGACTGTGGCGACAGTTTATTGCGGAGCAGGAAAATTGCTCGTTGTTTCTGAGTTTTAACGGTATTGATGCTGACGCCCAACTCATCGGCTATTTCCTGGTTCTTCTTACCCTCCAGGTAAGCCATTTTGCATACGCTGGCACATCGTCCGGGCAATGAATCAAGCGCGGTATGGAGTTCGCCGATGATTTCAGCGTGTACCATCGCCTGAAGCGCACCCATTTCATCGGCTTCATCCATTTTATGTTGCGTGTGGATGCGAGCTGCGATGTGTTGGTGCCGTACCCTATTAAGCGCAGCATTTTTCACGATACTATACAAATAGCTCTTTATGGCTGCCGGATTATCACTTACCCGCGACTGACTTTCCAATAGCACTACAAAAGCATCCTGCGCGATATCTCTGGCGGCTTCACGGCATGCAACTAACCGGTACGCGAATTCACACATGCGCAGGTAGTACCGATCGTACAGCTCTTTCACGAAAATATCCCAAGTAGCTCTTTTCATAATTGCCCTTCAGTGATCTTTATCCGTTTCCCACACCACATCCATAGCAGGAACTTCAGGGTAAGCCAAAGGCATGGTTTATCATTGGTACACCGGCCGCCCTATGGATTACAAAGAACACATAAATGCGGCAACAATGATTCAGGTGGTTTAACCATCTATTCAAACAAATTAGCAGTGGCTGCTGCGGATCATGCCAAGGAGGGCACGATGATACCCTGGTGAAAACATTCCGGCGGATAGTCCGTTAGCTACTTTGTGAAGCCACCCGAACAACCTGTCGTATATACCGTCGGACATTCCAACCATTGTCTGGATGATTTTGTGACGATGCTACAGTCCTTCGCCATCAAGGAGCTGGTAGACATACGAAGGCTTCCCGGCTCACGGAAGTACCCTTGGTTTGACCAAGAAAATCTGAAAATCTCGCTGAAAAAAAATGGGATACATTACCTGTATCTGAAAGAGCTGGGTGGCAGAAGACAGGTACAAAAAGATTCGAGGAACAATCGATGGCATAATGCTTCATTCCGCGGTTATGCCGATTATATGGAAACCGAAGATTTTGAACGGGCTATCGTCCAGCTTGAAACGGTTGCTTTGAAACATCCAACCGCGTACATGTGTGCGGAGGCCGTTTGGTGGCGGTGTCATCGCTCAATGGTGTCCGACTATTTAAAGGCAAAAGGCTGGACGGTATTACATATTATGGCGCCCGGTAAAACGCAGGAGCACCCCTATACGTCGCCTGCCCGAATTGTGGGCGACCGAGTTGTTTATTCAGACGAAAATTTGTAAAATCGACAAAATTCCTCATCATGGCCAAAAAATTTAAAGTCGGCGATAAAGTAAGCTGGAATTCGGAAGCCGGCCGCGTCTCGGGCACCATCATTAAGGTGCATACGGCGGATTTCGATTATAAAGGGTATACCCATCACGCTACCGAAGCAGATCCGCAGTATGAAATCAAAAGCGATAAATCGGATCACATCGCTGCTCACAAAGGCACCGCGTTGACAAAAAAATAGATCGTGTATGACGACTCCCCAGACGACCCGCGGCTGGATCAATGGATTCATCGGCGTCGTCCTCTTCAGTGGCTCATTGCCCGCCACACGTGCCGCGGTACTCGACCTTGATCCGGTGTTTCTTACGTTGGCCCGCGCCGCTATTGCGGGGGTACTTGCTCTCGCCGTGCTGTTGATTTCGGGCGAAAAGCGCCCTGCGCCAAGTCAGCTCCTTTCCCTCCTTGTCGTAGCCATCGGGGTGGTGGTGGGTTTTCCGCTGTTAAGCGCGTTGGCATTGCAATACATTACGTCTGCCCACTCTCTTGTCTTTCTCGGGCTGCTCCCGCTTGCAACCGCTGCATTCGGTGTATTACGCGGCGGAGAGCGCCCACACCCCCTATTTTGGCTTTTCTCTGTCATCGGGAGTTTATTGGTAATTGCTTATGCAGTGTGGCAGGGCATTACGGCATCGCCGAAGGGTAATGTACTGATGCTGGGTGCCATCTTCCTGTGCGGACTGGGCTACGCTGAGGGCGCCGCACTATCCCGGAAACTCGGCGGGTGGCAGGTCATCTCCTGGGCACTGGTCCTTTCGTTGCCCGTCATGCTGCCGCTCGCGTTTGTCTACCTACCTCCGTCTGTGGCAGGCGTTCGTCCCGCCGCGTGGATTGGTCTGGCCTACGTGTCGCTGTTCAGCATGTTCATCGGTTTTATCTTCTGGTACCGGGGCCTGGCACAGGGCGGCATCGCCTCGGTGGGTCAGTTGCAGCTGCTGCAGCCATTTTTCGGCCTGGCACTCGCGGCAACGTTGCTTCACGAACACATAAGCCCCGGCATGCTAGCGGTTACCGTGGGGGTGATTGCCTGTGTATATGCGTCAAAGAAATACGCGGAGTAAAATCGGTGACAAAAATGGAATAGCCGCAGTTTTACAAACGCTATGCCCGTCGTTTGATTATTGACTGCACCAATGCTGTATAGCCATCAAATTTTCCTTGATAATAACTCGCCATGGCTTCATCGGGAACATAGGTTTTTCCGGGGATGACCATCTGCCCGCAAGCCACGTGATAATCGGGGTACCGGCCAATGCCGACAGCGGCTGCTATGGCCGCACCCAAACAACCGGTTTCTGCTACCTGCACGGATTCCAGCGGCGTCTGCAAAACGCTCGAAAGCAATTGGGAGAAAACGGGGCTGCGGGCACCACCGCCGGTAAACCGTGCACTGCGGATTTCCGGACCGGTCGAACGAAGCCGCTGCACGTGAGCCAAGTGGCTGAATGCAATCCCTTCATACACCGCCTGCAACAGATCGTCTTTCGTATGGGAACCCGATAGGTTGTAAAACCCCGAACGGATAATCCCGTTTAGGTTGTTACCGTGCAAAAAGGGCAAGAACAGGACGTCCGAGTCCACACGGCCGCGATCCGCCAGCCTTTGATCGCAATAAGCAAAAACGGATGTGCCTTTGCGAATGCATTTCTTTTTCGCTCTTTTCATAAATTGATTGACAAACCACTCCAGGTTTGTCATGGCCGTAGGGCTGGCTTCCACGGCGATTTGCAACATAGGATCTGCAAACAGGGAAACCATGGCCAATTCTTCGGCTTGAATTTGACCGTCAGACAGCAAGCAGTTAACGCTCCACGATCCGGAGATGACCGTTGCTGAACTCGGGTGGATTGAGCCGCAGCCAACCATGTTGGCAACCAGATCAATCATTCCGGCAATCACAGGTATGCCCTCGGGCAATCCGGTTTCGCGCGATGCTTCCGCGGTAATCCCCCCGATCACGGATTCGCTTCGGCGGGGTTGCGGGATTAGGGTTTGTAGCTCGGATAGCCCGAACAGGTCGAACAATGTGGTATTCAGCTTGCGGTCTTCAATGGCCATTAAATTGGTAACCGACAGGTCTGAATAGTCAGTAGAAACCACTCCCGTTAAACAATAATTCAGGTAGTCCTTACAGAAAAACGCGGTTCCGAGTTGGCCATAAGTCGGCAAATCATGCAGTCGTAACCAAGCCAATAATGAATTGGTCTGCCCCGGCCAGCAATATTGCCTCGAAAGCGGAAGCGCAGCGGCGGACACCCCGTCGTCATTCCACCGTTGGCAAATCGCCTCGGCCCTGAAGTCCAGCGACTGGATGCCCACCAGCGGTTTGCCATCTCCATCCAAGCCATAAAGGCCATTTCCGTGGCCGCAAACACCCACGGCTAAAATCGCCGATGAAGAAATGCCTGCAGACTGGATGGCTGTCTGGATGACACCGGCCACGACCGTCCATAATTCGCTTAGGTCATACTCGTAAAAACCCGGTTTGGATAACCGCGTGTTCAGACGGCTCGAAGCGGTGCCAACGGATCGCCCTGTCAGGGAAAAGAGGGTCGCCTTACATACGGTGTTACCGCAATCTATCCCCAATAGATACGATTCCATGCATTCACTTTTTAGGTTACCAGCAGGTCAAATACAATTGCTCAATTTCCGTCGTTGTTGGCACCACCGGATTGTTTTGCGGACTTCCGGATGCCAGGGCATCGGCCGCCATTTTACTAACCGACTGCTCGAACGTGGCCCGTGATACGCCGATGCAATCGCGTAATCGCGGAACGTTTAGCTGCCGGTTCATCGCTTCCAACGCGTAAACCAAGGCATCAGCCGCCTCTACATCGGTCAATTCAGGCGCTACGACGCCCATGGTCCGTGCCGCGGTAGCATAGCGCGCCTCGCAACCCGCTACTGAAAACCGGGTGACCGCGGGCAACAAGATTGCATTGGACAGGCCGTGGGCCAAATGATACACCGCACCCAATGGGCGGCTCATGCCATGAACGAGACAGACACTACTGTTGGAGAAAGCCAGTCCGCCCTGGCATGCTGCGATAGCCATGCCTTCACGTGCAGCCTCATCTGTAGGGCATGTATACGCCCTAAGCAGGTGCTGGCCAACGAGCCCGATACAAGATAGCGCAATCGGGTCCGAGAAGGGATTCCGCTTTTTTGACACGTAGGCTTCCAATCCATGCGTGAGTGTATCCACACCGACATACGCCGTAAGTTGGGGCGGCATCGTCATCGATAACCGGTAGTCTACCACCGCGATGTCCGGTAAAAGGGCATTGTCAAATAGCATCATCTTTACCTGCCGGAGTTCATCGGTGATTACAGCTACCCGGGTCGCCTCGCTCCCCGTGCCTGCGGTGGTGGGCACGGCAATCAACGGCAAGCCGGGATTTGGAATCAGGTGATAGCCGGCGTAACGGGTCAACGGCCCGTCGTTGGTTGCCAATACTGAAATGGCCTTTGCTGCATCGATGGGGCTGCCCCCACCCAATGCGACGATCGCATCACAGGAATGCTGCCGCAACAGTGCCAGCCCTTCCAGTACGCTACCCATTGTAGGGTCGGGAGAAATGCGGTGGAAAACGACGCTCTTGATGCCGGCTTCCGAAAGGCTGCTGATCGCCTCGCGGACCAACCCCTGCTCCAAAAGGTATCCGTCGGTTACGATCAACACATGGGTACCCTTCAACCCGATGACCAGCTCGGGCAGCTTCCCGAATGTCCCGCCCCCGGCGATGATTTGCCGGGGGGCGTTAAAGTCATAAGCAGTTACAATCGGTTGTTCCATTACCATCCATTTATCCGTTCGTAGTTCGTATCCCATCGGGAAAGCAATACCTTTTGACGGGTATAGAACAGTATTCCTTCGGTTCCCTGAAGGTGCAAATCGCCATAAAACGACTGGTTCCACCCCGAAAACGGGAAAATAGCCATCGGCGCCGGAACACCCACGTTCACGCCAATCATCCCGCATTTCATTTCCCGCGCAAATTTCCGTGCTGCTCCGCCGTTGCTAGTATAGATTGTTGCGCCGTTCCCAAAAGGCAGTGTATTTGCAAGGCGGATGGATTCATCCAACGTACTCGTGTGTACGATCGACAATACCGGACCGAAGACCTCCCGATGAAACACTTCCATATCCGGGCTTACCTCATCCAACAACGTAGGTCGCAAGAAAAAACCGTCGGTATCTTGATACCTACGTCCGTCGCGCATCGCTTTGGCGCCCTGCGAAACGGCATGTTGAATCGTGTCAGATATCCGATCTCTTGCCAGCCCGTCGATGACCGGCCCCATCTGCACATCCACTTGGCCAGTTGTATCGCCGACTACTAACTCATCAACCGCTGCATTCAACTTCTGCAGAAATGCTGAGTCGGTTCCGTTTGGAATCATCAGCGTCGAACCAGCCATGCACCGCTGGCCGGCACATCCAAATGCTGCCCCGATTACCGCCCGGACCGCCGAATCAAAGTCTGCATCAGGCATAATTACGTGGACGTTTTTGGCACCCCCGCCGGCCTGAACACGTTTACCGCGACTGGTGCCTAGTTGGTACACCCGCAAGGCAATTTCGGACGAGCCCACGAAACTGATGGCAGCGACATCCGGATGTACGCATAGTGCCTCCACCACCTCACGCCCTCCGTGTACGACATTGAACACACCTGCGGGGAGACCTGCCTGCATCAGTAAGTCAGCCAGATACAATGCCGTCAATGGCACTTTTTCACTTGGTTTCAGGACAAAGGTATTTCCGCACGCTATCGCGAGGGGAAACATCCACATGGCCACCATAGCCGGAAAATTAAACGGGCTGATGCCCACGCATACACCCAATGGTTCACGCATGGTCAATCCGTCAATTTCGGCCGCAAGCTGACCCAGGTTCTCTCCTTTGGTCAGGTGCGCAATGCCGCAGGCAAACTCAACCACTTCAAATCCACGCCGAATATCGCCCCTTGCTTCCTCCATGGTCTTTCCATTCTCTAGGGTGATCAGCCAAGCAATGTGTTCCATATGCTGGGCAAGTAGCTCCCGGTAGCGAAACAGGATATCGGCCCGCTTGGGAGCGGGAACAGCTGCCCACGATGGGAACGCGTCCTTGGCCGCTTTCACGGCCCGGTCCACATCCTCTGCAATGCCAGAGGGCGTATGCGCGATCACCTGTCCCGTGGATGGGTTATAAACCGGCGTGGTGTCGTTACCCCCGCTGCCTGTCCACTGGTTGCCTATCAGCAATGGCACATGGCTAAACCGGCCGATAAAATCAGTTGCCTTTTCCATCGGTCGAATAGATTTGCCAGGCCGCTTCCGGAGTAGCCCCGTTATGGATCATCTGCATAAATGCCTTCACGATTTGTGACGGGTTGGGATGTTGGTAAATATTCCTGCCGTACACCAGCCCCATAGCCCCTTGTTGTAAATACCCGTAACTTTTTGTAAACAGATCCTTTAAATCCGCTTTGCCGCCGCCGCGCACCAATACCGGGCAGCGTGCCGCTTCCACCACTTCGTGATAATCTTCCACATGGTCGGTAGGATCGGCTTTGATGACATCTGCCCCCAGCTCCCGTGCCTGCCTCACCAAAGGAACCACCAGCTTTTTATTGCCATCCACTTGGTATCCGCCGCGGCTGTCGTTGCCCTTCATCACCAGGGGCTCGATCATCATCGGCATCCCATAGCGATCACATACCCCGCGAAGTCTGCTGATATTCCGTAGGCTTGCCCGGTGAAGCGCGGGCTCGCCCGGCACCAAAAGCAAATTGACCACAATGCAGGATGCATCCATGCGTAAAGCCTCCAGTATCGGTTCCTCTTCGTTCTGCAGCTCGCTAAACATCACCTTATGGGTCTGGGCATTATACGGGTTTCCGTAGTCGACCCGCATCACCAATGCCGGTTTTGATTTACCGGGTGTGCGTTGCAGGATATCGCTCTGCCCATAGTTGGTCTGTATGGCGTCCGGGCCGGCCTTTACCAGACTCTGGACAACCGATTCCATATTTTCCAGTCCGTCTAGGAAGTCATACTCATTGAAAACACCGTGATCTACGGCCACATCCAAGCATTTGCCGGATTCGTTAAACATCCGATTTAATCGGACCTTTGTTGATTGATACATAATTAGTTACTGTTAACTTGATGTTTTTGCTGTAAAATGCTTATTGTTCGTGCTATTTCTTGCGCCTCGATGCCCGGCATCCCCATTACGCTTGCAAAAATTGTGGCCAGTTCTTCCAACAGCGGCCGGCTTACGGCGCCGGTAAAGGCCATCACCGTGCGGCGAAGGATGAGGTCATCCAAGTGTACCACGTATTCGAATCGAATCAGGAACTCGATTTCACGGTACGTATAGTCGGGCAGAGCGCGCAGCGGCCTGTCTTCGTCCGCACCGCAAAAATCACAGACTGCTTCGGCCGTGGTACCGTAGCGTGCTAGAAGCTCTTCCAGGCGTTGATCGGCTAGTGCCGGATGTAACCGCTTCATCTTCGCCAACCAGGCATCCTTAGCCAAATCGGTCGTCGGAAAACCCTTACCACCGCCGATCGGCGTTTGCTCGCTGTCGGCAACCACGAGTACGTTTAAGTAAGCCGCGATCTGTGATGCAGTAATGGCTGAAAAAGCACGGAAGGTCGTCCATTTGCCCCCAACCAGTGAATAAACCGGAAACCGACGCCTACCAACGGGTGGCAACGTCTGGATGGCATGATCGCGGGATATCTGCGCCGTTACGGTCGCCCCCGAATGCGGCAGTGGGCGCACGCCGGTAAACCGGAATACAATTTCCGCAGGCTTGATATCGATGGAAGGAAACACTTGTTTGACAGACTCCAGCATATATTCCACCTCCCACGGTTCGCAGATCACCTTATCGGGATGATCTATACGTACGTCGGTGGATCCCACCAACACGTTGCCATGTATCGGGAAAAGAATGCAAATCCGTCCCTCCGCATTTTCATAAAAAAGCATCTGGCCCTGTGTGGCCTCATAAAGTTCCCGGTTGTTGATAACCAGGTGCGAGCCCTTCGTACCGCCAATGAACGACGTTTTGCTTTCCATTGCCAAGTTGGTTTGGTCGATCCACGCGCCTGTAGCATTGACCACCACCTCTGGTTTCACCTCGAAGGCTTCGCCTGTGAGATGGTCTTGCAGCATGACCCCGCCGTTTGGTGTCACCTGCGCGAGGCTGCAGTAATTCAGAAAGGCACACCGCGGGTTTATCTGCAGCGCGTCATTGACCAACTCTACGCAGAGGCGTTCCGGATATGATATCCACGCATCGTAATACGTTGCGGTGGCTACGATAGCCGGGTTAAGCGCTGGCCGATGCCGCAGCGACTCCGCTTTGGACCACAGCCGATGTTTCGGCATTACCCGGTTGCGACGCGTATACCAATCGTACGCGGTTAATCCAATTTTGACCAACAGTGCCCCCCGATTTACCGACTTCCCTTTTAAGCCAAAAAAAACCTTCATGGCATTAAAAATGCCAGATGTCCGATGAAAAATGGGTATTGTCGTGGCCAACGGCTTCACATAATGCGGCGCGTTCTGCAGGAGGAGATTTCGCTCTTTCAGACTTTCCCGTACCAAGCGTGTCTCCCGGTTTTCCAGGTAGCGCAGCCCCCCATGAATCATTCGCGAAGGTGCCGAACTGGCACCCGCAGCGATATCCGACTTATCTACCAAAAGCGCATCGATGCCTTGGAGCGCAAGCTCGCGCAGCAACCCCACGCCATTGATTCCCGCACCAAGGATCAATACCGGTATTTCCGGCTGGCTTTGAAAACGAGCGATGGTTTCCGATCGTGACCTTGTCATATCCACCCCGCTATTTTTCCTGGACGCCATAAAGCCGCGGGAACGGCGGTTTTACCAACCGCACTTCCGCGTTTTTGCCGTATTTGTAACCGGGGTTGGTATGAATAGGGTTTACCCGGTATTCACCGCCATTGTTATAGATGGTCATGGTCGGGATGGCATTTTTATGCAGCTTAATCGCGTGGGCTTCGTTCGGGTTATCCAAGGCATCGAAATAGTTGCCGGTGATGGTCATATTCGCCCCGCCTTCATCCACATAGATACCCGATGTGATGGTAAATCCACCGCCGATCTGGTGCACAAAATTATCGTGGATGACGGTACCGGGCTGGTTGCCTACTAAATAAATCCCTGCACCATCCGAGAGGTAGCGCATACCTTTGGATATATCATTCCAAGCAATGGTATTGTGGTGGCAATGGGTCGCGACCAATGTGGTATCCGTTCCCCAATACCATCCCACGTTGATTCCCGCATAGGGGAAATTGGATATCCGATTATGATCAATCCGGTTATTGTGTGAATAACCGATCCATATGCCGACGGCCCCGCGATCCGTGGTACCGAAATTATCCAGTACATTGTTCCGGATGAGGTTGTGGTGCGATACGAGGGCCGCATCTTCAAAGTCCAAGTGCAACGGATGCCCTTTGCCCAGGTACGCACGGCGGTATCCGATTTGGATCACATTACTGCCAACGTCTTCAAATCGATTACCCTCAATTGCATTATAAGCACACCCATCGCCAAGCGAAATGGCGCCCTCACCCAGGTTGCGGAAGGTGCAATCCGTAATCCGGCTATTCGCAACCCATGCCAGCGAAAGCGCAGCCGGGGGAGCATACACGGAATCCGTCCGCCCCGTACCCCAGAAACCAGCCTGCAATCCTTTCCGTTCGACGGCCGTCATCTCCCATTCGGTGCCCTCAAACGTAATCCCGTTGATTGAAAAATCACTGATCCGCTGGTTGGCCGACCCCGACAGGCGAAACAGCTCGGTTAGCGCCGGGTATTCGAAGACCTTATCGTCCGGCTTTTCTTTGGAAAAATAATACAGCAACCGCTTTTCGCGGTCCAGGTACCATTCGCCTTCGGTGTCTAAAAACGCCTTGGCATTTTCGAAATGAACACGGTCCCGTTTACCGATCTTGGTATAGCTCGCTTCGGTACCGGGATAGGTTACCGTCACTACGCGTTGTTTTTTATCATCGAAACGTTCGATGTACTGACGGTTCCAATGCCACATACCCGTGGCATGAAGTTCGGCCCCTTTTATTTTTTCGAAGGCATCGGGTAGCTTGCCTTGGAAGTACAGTTCATGCTTCCCGAAATTAATCGAATCCGGCTCCAACCATTCACTTGCATTGGGATACCTCGACCGGGTTGCCCGTTTGCCATTCACGAACAGTTGATTGAAAGCACCTTCCACAGGGCATTTCCAGAGGTTATCGCCCGCGGCCTGCCACTTCCCTTCCATCAACCGATTGCCGGAAATAATAACTTGCTGCCCATGAGCGGCTTTGAGTGCCACGTGCTTCCATTTTGCGATGGGCGACGTGCCGTCCAGCACAAGCGGTGTTGATAACCGATACGTTCCACCAGCCAGTTGCAGGGTCAAGGAATCCGCAACGGGGTGCTTTTCAAGCATCCGGATGGCAGCTTCGAGGGTTGCAACGGGGTGTTGTGCAGAGCCATCTGCTGCATCACTCCCCTCCGGGGCAACGTAGATCACCGTTTGGCCCTTTACCGCGCAACTCATCAACACACCCGCTGCCAGCAATGCGATGCGCGTGCGTACCAAAATTTGTTTGAATTGATTCATCATCTCAATCGGTTTAATTAGTTAAAATAGCTATACAGCGCGATCATGATCACCGCTAAGATTCCCCAACCCCACTTCAGCGATCGTGAAAACGGATTTTCGCTCCATTGCGTCTTTTCAAATATGGGCCGCGGCTTTCCATCCATATCGGGATATCGGTAGGAGAGCACAATCAACAACACGCTGAGTGCGGCAAACAAGTAAAAGGAAATCAGGAAAAAATTCGGATAGAATTCCCGGCTTGGGTATTGCGACAAGTAAAGGATGCTGATCAGGATGCAGGGAATATTCCCGGCGATGAGCGTATACAATGCCGCCTTCGAAGAAATCTTTTTCCAGAAGATGCCCCAAATGAATACCGCCACCAATGATGGGCACAAAAAGGAGAATATGGCATTGACCTTTTCAAACAGGTTAAACCCTTCCACCCGGTCCAGCCCGATGGCTATCAACATCGCCAGCACAGCCAGTGTAGCCATCACCATCCGCCCCTGCGCCAGTGTGGGGGGTGCATCGGACTTGGTGAAATTAGGCAAGATGTCCAATGCGAAAATCGTGCTCCCTGAATTATACATGGCCGTTAGCGATCCAACCAATGCCGCTATCAACACCCCGATCGCCAGTCCTACGAGGCCATGCGGCAGGTATTGGTAGATCAAGCGCAATAAGGCATCGTCTGGGTTTTCGAGATCCTGCAACAACACTTTCGCCAGAATACCCGGCAAGATAAACAACACCGGAATCAGTAATTTCAAATATCCGAGAAACAATATCCCCTTATTACCTTCTTCGAGGCTTTTGCTGCCCAGTGTGGTCTGTACAATGTTCTGATTGGCGCACCAGTACCAAATGGACATGATGGGGTAACCGAAAACAATGGCTTGCCACGGGTAATTCGGGTCGTCCGATGGACGCAGTAGTTTCCAATAATCCACATCCAGTTTTTGGGTGAAGAGACTCCAGTCGGATACATCAGTCAGGGCAACGTAGCCAATAAACACACACACGAAAACCATGACCACCGATTGGAACGAATCCGTTATCGCCACGGCTTTGAGCCCTCCGGTAACGGTAAAACTCATCGCAAATGCCGTCATCAGTATCACACATTGCCAAATGGGAAAACCGATCAGTTGGCTGACCAGCATGGATCCGGCATAGAGTACCGACCCCGCTCCGATGGAAATCTGCAGGAACACAATCCAGGACAGGGCTTTCCTACAGGATTCGTCATACCGCCTCAGCATGAATTGGGGCATCGTCTGGATGTTGTGCCGTAGGTAATATGGCAAAAACACCAAACTAAGCAACAGGATGTAAATCCAGGCCAGCCATTGGAAATTGCATGCCACCATCCCGTACGTGTAGGCCAGCCCGCAGGTACTGATGATGTTAAGCGGACTCACGTTGGTACCAAAGATAGAAAGTCCCACGGTTTTCCACGTCAATGACTTGCCTGCCAAAAACAGGTCGCTGCTCTTTTTCTGCTTGTGTGTAAAACTGACGTAGAGCCCTACTGCCAGCAGTGCGAGCAGGTAAAACACAACGATGGTGATATCGAGGTTATTCATGGGTCAGGTAATTTTTTAAGTGATCATCCATCGGATACGTGAGCTGAACATGCTGCTGTTTCAGGCTCTCCCGCAGTTTGGCCGGGTCAAGTTTGGAGAAATCGCTGTCCTGCACGCTCGCCAACCAAGCAGCCGTTCCGGCGGCCTGGCCCAGTTGCATCATGGTCCGGGTAAGCCGGCAGCTCGAAGCCGCCAATGAGCTGAACCCCGCCGCCCTTGAGGCAATCAACAGGTTGCGGAAGCCCTTAGGGATCAGTGACCGGAACGGAACCCCATACGGTTGGTCCAACTCCACACAGCCAGCGCGCCCGGTCGTCGAGCCATGGGTGTCCATCGGATGATCGGCAATCGCTATGCTATCCGGGTGGTCCTGACCTGCGAGCCCCTTTAGCAGGTCGTGCTGGGTAAGCTGGTACGTGGCGACGATGCGGCGCCCCTCACGCACGCCCAACCGGGGGGCTATCCATTTAATTACATAGTTGCGGTATGGCGGATAGGTTTCCGTGAGGTAACGGAAGTGCGCGAGCACCCGCCTCCGGCATTCGGCATACGCCGTTTCGTAACGTTCAAAACCGGCAAATTCCACGCCCTCCATCGTGGGGAGCATGTTCACATTCAAGTCACCGTTGGGGTATTGCACCATACTGGCCAACGGAAAATCAGCCGCCCACCAGCATTGGTCGGGCACCGCATCCAATTCAGCAGCCGATACCGGCAGCTCTCCGTTTCCGGCGTCCCCTATCCGGTAGATTAGCGACACGCCGTTTAACCGCTGCGTGGGCTGCAGCGGGGCATCCGGTTCGCCATACACATCGCGGCTTTCCTGCCCCACACATAATTGCGCTCCAGCGGCCGCACAGAGGTATGCATTATCCGTCGCATCGATAAAATATCGGGCGTGAACCAACGTTCCATCGTCCAGCTCAACCGCGCGCAGCCGACCGTTACCACCATCAATGACCCGCTTAAACGTGGTACCTAGCCTAACCGATATGCACCCCGGTTCCGCCAGCAACTCACCCAATACTTCCTGATACGCATGGGGGTCAAACGGCACGCCATGCCAGTTTGCGCGTACAAACGCCTCGTTGTCAATACCCGTTTCCGAGCCGTGCCGAAGCAGGGTGTCTATGTACCGCAAGCTGGGGTCTATGGTCAGCTCCGCGCCCGGATGCAGTGGCTGCTCCCCTCGCTTCTGCTGCCATTTCCGATGGATATTGAACCGATAGATTCCCACGCCATCGGCTTTTGTTTTTAATCGCTTATAGATCTCAAAGGGTATCCCCGTACCGCCAACGCCCATTTCCCACACGTTTACGCCACCCAGCGAAGCGTTGCCCCCCAATCCGTGTTGTTTCTCCACCAACAACACCGTTATGCCCAACCGGCCCGCAGCGATCGCCGCGGCAACCCCGCCGCTTCCCGCACCGATGATCACCAGGTCTACGTTAAGATGCTCCTTTTGAGATGTCTTCATCATGCCTATTTAATACGGTTCAATTTGTTGGATAAGCGGTAAAACCGTGAGTTCGGGAACGACCAGGTTTGCATCCAACGAACAGATTTGTACCACCAACTTCCCGATTTGCTCCGGACTGATCATCCGTGCCGCAACCTCCGGCAGGGGATGTTCCAGTTGCGCATTCCGATTGAAATCGGTGGCACCCCATGACGGGATCAGTGCGGTGGCGCGCACATTAAATGGTCGCATTTCCACATACAACGAACGCGTAAACTGGTCGAGCCCCGCTTTTGCCGCCGCGTAGATCCCCCAGCCGGTCCACGCCTGTTGCGCGCAGATGGAAGATATGTTGATAATGGTACCCGATTGTTGCGCTTTCATCACCGCAGCTGCACGTCTGCTACCCATCATGGCCGAAATCAGGTTTACGTTAATTACCTCCGCCATTGCTTCATCACTGAATTCGGTAATCGGCGCTATTTTCAATGCACCACCGGCATTATTCACCAAAATATCCAACCGCCCGGCATCCGCTAGGATGTGATCGATCACCCGATCCCAGTCGGCCGGATTGGTTGCATCCGCCTGCAACGGAGTCGCGCCGATTTCAGCCGCTGTTTGTTCCAGCTTTTGAATATTCCTAGCCGTTATCCACACCCTACACCCACTGGCAGCCAACGCTTTTGCTATACCTACACCAAATCCCGAGGATGCCCCTGTAACCAATGCTACCTTATTCGTTAGTTCGCTCATTCTAATTTATCTATTATGTAATTATCGTTTAAAAAGTCGTTAACTGAGTGTCTTGCCCCCATTTACCGCAATCCGTTGTCCGGTAATAAATCCACTGCGCTCACTCGCTAAAAACGCCACGGCATCCCCCACCTCATCCGGCTTCCCCATGCGGTTCAATGGCAAACCGGCGCCATACGCATCCAATTCCGATTGGGGTGTCCCTTCGTGCCGTTTCACCGGTATCCAGCCGGGGGCCACCAGGTTCACCGTAATCCCATACTGCCCCAATTCGTTCGCCCAAGACCGGGTGATACCCAGCATCGCTGCCTTCGCGGCGACGTAGTGGCTGAATTCAGCGTTTCCCAGTTCTACCACCTCGCTACCGATATTAATCACCCGCCCGAAACCCGCACTTTTCATGTACGGCAACACCCGTTGCAGCAGCAGGAGCGGCGCCTTCAGGAAAAAATCAAGCTGGGCCTGGTAATCGCGCCACTCCTGGCGCTCGATTGGAATAAACGGCTGCGGACCGGTTGCGTTGTTTACCAAAACCGTTGGCGCGCCCATGCGCAGGCTGACGGCCTCAATTAATGCGTTCACCCCCTCCGCATCGGTCACATCCGCCTGAAATGCTTCCGCCCTTCCTCCCGCCTTCCCGATCTTTTCAACGACGGCCTCGGCACCGTTTCGGTCGCGGTGGTAATTTACCGCCACCGCCAGCCCGGTGTCAGCCAGCCGTGTAGCGATGGCAGCACCCAACCCTTTCGAAGCGCCCGTTACCAAGGCAATACGGTTCACCTGTTCTTCTTTATGACGCATTATTTCAGATCAATTCGATAATCAAGTTGCTCCAGATACCTCAAACTCCGCCTGATCCCCGCTTCCAGATCGCTAAGCGGTTCGTATTCGATCAGGTAAATCCCGTCAAATGCAATCTTGGGCAGCAGCGAGCCGTAGTCAAGGGTGCCATCGCCTATCGCGCCGGCCACCCACCCGCCGTCGCACGCCACCCAGTCTTTCAGGTGGCAGTAGTTGATACGTTCGTTGATGATGGACACCCAGCAATCCGGTTCTCCGGGCCAAACGGCTTTTATATTCCCCGGATCGTAGTTAAAGCCGATATTGGCTGGCAGATCCCGCATGAGCCGCTCCAGGTAATGCGGGTCTGTACTGATGGTATTTTCATGGTGGGCCACGTCTCCCTTCCAGGTGATCTTTCCATGCGTTTCGATACTGATCGCAATCCCCTGTTCCACGCACCGTTCATTCACGACCTGGAATGCATCGACAACCTGTTGATAGCGTCGGGCAGTCACTTCCTTTGCCGGTGTAAACCCGGCAAACAGGCGGAGATGCGACACACCGAATAGGCGGGCGATCTCGATCACGGCAAGCACGTGCGCCACCATCCGCCGGTGCACTTGCGGGTCGGCGAGTGAAAAATCGTTCTCGGCGGTCGCAAGGGGAAGCTTGATCCCAGCCGCCATTGCCGCGGCTATGGCTTCGGCAGCCCGTTTTTGATCTGTGTTCATGGGGAAGGTTGCCGCAAATTCATCGCCGATACCGATCTCCAACGTACGGAATCCGGTGGCCGCGCATAAGCCCAGGTGGGTCGCAAACGAACGTTCGCGGAACCCCCACCAGCCGCAACCTACTGCTAGTGTTTTTTGACCTGTTGTCAATCCCATCCTCAATTACCGTTTAATAGTCATCGTTTTGGATCAACGCCGGGTTGGCCTGCAGTTCCAGCAGCGGAATCGGGAATAATGCATGTTTCGCCTCCGCGTTCCGGCCACTGGCCTTCATCACGTCCACGAAGCGCCCGGTACGCAGCAAATCCCACCGGTGATGCCCTTCAAAACAAAGTTCCATCCGGCGCTCGGCCCACACCGCCGCTCGGAAATCTTCTTTTGATAGTCCTTCGAGATCGGGCAGCTCTGCCAATTCCTCCGCTTCGTCCATTCCATTCGCATTTTCATCCCTTGCGCGCTTACGGACGGCATTAACGGCCTCGTAAGCCGCATCGGTAGGGCCGGACAATTCGTTTTCCGCCTCCGCAAATAGCAACAGCACATCGGCATACCTCAAGACAATCCAATTGGCGTCTCCACCGATATTCATGCCGAAGGTGGGATCCCAATATTTCATCGGGGCTGGCCCTGCCTGCGCAGGACCCGAAACTGTAATTTCCGGATAGTTTTCGCTTGGAAATTCAGCCACCATGGAAATCCGTTTCCGGTAATGATCCGGCACGGCATCATAGAACGCCCGCTCGGTGGCAACGGCTGTACCTGCGATTGCACCGTTCAGCAAGATGTTCGGGTTCCGGGACGCAAACGCCGACGTCAGTGAGCTACCGCCCCCCCTTGAATTTCCCGAAGTGTATTGCACGGAAAACAGGTGTTCCTTTCCATTTTCATTGGCCGGCTTAAACACGTCTGCAAAATTTGCAAACAAACTATACGTTTCGCTCTCCATAACTGCCTTCGCCGTTTCGCGGGCCTCCTGCCAATTGCCCTGAGTAAGGTAAACCTTCGCTAGCAAACCCAACGCCGCGCCGCTGGTCGCGCGGCCGCGTTCCGAACCGCTGTATGACGGCGGCAATGCAGCCGACGCTGCCTGTAGGTCACTAACGATCAGCGCATAAACGTCTGCCAAATCCGCACGCGGAATGCTGTTGTTTGTAGTGTTTTCGGTTGGCTCGGTAATCAGCGGTATCCCACCAAACCCGCGGGCCAGTTCGAAATAAAACAATGCACGCAGAAACTTGGCTTCCCCAACATACCGATCGCGGAGTTGTTCATTGATCTCCATCGCGGGCACCCACTTAACGACGTTGTTCGCGTAGTTGATCCCGCGGTACATGCTTGTCCAGAAATCACGAAATACCGGATCGGCGGCCGTATAGTCCATCACATCGAGGCCCCCTGTCAATTCTCCCCTATTGGCTACTTCCGTAGATACATCGCCAAAATACCAGGCATTCCCATTGTAATGGCCACTCAATGCCGAATAGACGGCATTTACGCCCGCAAGCGCATCGGCTTGCGTTTGAAAAAAACCATCGCTTCCAATGGCAGATCGAGGCTGTTCATCCAGGAACTTTTCACATCCCATGGAGAGTAACCCCATGATGACCAAACTGCTATAAATCGAAGTTTTCATTGCTCTTATCGATTAAAATTAGTTAAAACCCAACCTGTACACCTAAGCGGAACATCCGCGCCCGCGGGTATGCGTTCATATCTACTCCGAATACTGTGTTGTTGTCGCCGAGCGAATTGACTTCCGGGTCATACCCGGTGTAGTTTGTCCAGGTATATAGGTTTTCGCCGGCCACATACACCCGTGCCGTGCGTAACTTGCTATTCGCCAAGGGAAGCGTATACCCCAGTGTCACATTGCTCAGCCGCACAAACGATCCGTCTTCCAGGTAATTCGTACCCACGCGGTTCGGGAACGTGCCCTGCCTTCCGTCGGGACGGTCGATCTTCGCAATACGGTTGCTGGTTCCCGGGCCATCCCACGCTTCTTTGTAAATCGCCAGTCCGTTCATGCCGTTCACCTGGGTAGTCAGGTCAATCAAGTTGAGGTTGAGCACATCGTTGCCCTGAACCCCGTTCAGGAAGACACTGAGATCAATCCCTTTATAAGCCAAGTTGGTATTGAATCCAAACACATAGTCGGGATGCGGGTTGCCGATAATGGTCTCGTCCAACCCTTCTTCAAACTTACCATTTCCATCGATGTCCCTAAAGTTCTCAAATCCGGGGCCTGAATTGCCATTTCCTGCCATGTGGCCGGCATCAAATTCAGCTTGCGTTTGCCAGAGCCCATCAAAGATATTTCCCCAAAACATGCCAATGGGTTGGTCCACCATCACGACGGTTCCCGCCCCGCCATTGCGTTGAATCATATACGAGCTGATGGAAGAGCCGAAAAAGCGATCCGCATCTGCCAATTGCAACACTTTATTCCGGTTGAAGGAAATGTTAGCAGATGCATCCCACCGGAAATCGCCCTCACTGATCACACCCGTTATACCGAGCTCGATGCCTTTATTCTGTACGCTGCCGATATTCTGCAACATGGACGTAAACCCACCCTGCCGGGGTATTTCTACGCTAAAGAGCAGATCACTTGTTTTTTTGTGGTAATAGTCGGCTACCAGACTCAGGCGGTTATTCCAGAACCCGATGTCAAGCCCCACATCAATCTGCCGGGTGCTTTCCCATTTCATGTCCTCGTTCACAAGCGCTTCCGGCACGATGGATGTGACGAATTGGCCGCCGAACGAATATGGGCTCCCCAATCCGTACGTCTGTAAGTTGCGATAAAGCGGAATCGATTGATTGCCAGTAACCCCAATGCTGGAACGTATTTTCAGCTCGCTAAGCCAGGTAATGGGTTCCAAAAACTCCTCGTTTTTGATATTCCAGGCAACCGCCGCCGAAGGAAAGAAACCGAAGCGGTTATTCTTTCCAAACCGGCTGGATCCATCGTACCTTGCCGAAACCGTGAGGAGATATCGGCTATCCAAATCATAATTCACCCGACCGAGGAATGAAACCATGGACCAACGGGAATATCCGGTGGACGGATATTGTGGATCCTCGCCGAGGCCCAGGTTGTAAAAACCGAGCACATCGGTAAAAAAGTCATACGAAGTGGCCGAAAGCGATTCCTCCGATTCGCGTTGCATGGTAAATCCCCCCAATACCTCCAGGTTATGCCGGTCGTCAATTGACTTTTTGTAGGTCAACGTATTCTCGTTTACCCAGTTAAACAGTTCAGAGGAAGAAACGCCTCCACTGCCCCCGGTAGTCCGTGAATTGACAAAGTACGACGGCAGGTAGCTTCTGCTCCGTCCATTGGTGAGGTACGTGCCGAAGGTCGTTTTTGCAATCAGTCCTTCTGCCAGTTCATATTGCGCATAAAAATTACCCAGCAACCGCATCCGCGTATTGAGTGCTTCCGCCTTTTCGGCCATTTCTACCGGATTTTGGATGGCTGGATTGGCGTAGATGCCTTGGGTTGTCCACAGTCGGTCTTGCGAACTATACGTCCCATCTTCGTACTTTACCGGTTGCACCGGATCCGATTGCAGCGCCGCATAGATCACACCGGAATTGCCATGGCCGGATGTACTGTGCTGGATGGGGCGATCTTTGTTATACCCAACGGATACGTTTGCGCCAATCTTCAATCGTTCCGACACCGAATGATCTAAGTTCAGGGCCACATTCCCTTTTTGAAATTTGGAGAAAATGACGATGCCATCCTGATCGAAGTAGTTTCCGGATATTGCAAACCGTGTTTTTTCATTTCCTCCTCGTACCGATAAGTTGTGGCTGTGCATTGGCGCGGTTTGAAAAATCGCATCCTGCCAATCCGTGCCATCGCCCATCTGAGCAATTTCCGCTTCCGAATAGGCCCGACTGACCAAACTACCGTTCCGGAATCTGCTCCAAAACGTCCGTGCCAATGTTGCATAGTCTTTCGCGTTTAGCAAGTCAAGCTTTTTCGTTACGCTTTGGCTGCCATAATACGCATCATACGTAATTTGGGTGGCACCCTGAATGCCTTTTTTAGTCGTGATCAATACCACCCCATTTGCTCCTCGCGCGCCATAAATCGCTGTTGCGGAAGCATCCTTGAGCACCGTGATGGACTCGACATCATTCGGATTCATAAACTCACTTGATCCGCCCATCGGAAAGCCATCTATTACATATAACGGGCTATTTCCATATTGAATGGAGTTACTCCCGCGGATACGAATGCGCATACCGCCGGCCGGAGCACCCGTGGTTGACGTTACCTGCACCCCCGGTATCCTTCCCTGCAATCCCTGTTCGACTCGGTCGACCGGCCGCTGCGTAATTTCCTTGGCGCCTACAATCGATACCGACCCGGTAAGGTCCGCTTTTCGTTGGGTGCCGTAGCCCACGACAACTACCTCGTCCAATTCCGTCTCCGACGGAGCCAGTGATATGTCGAGTCTTCCACCCTCCGCTGCCACTTCTTTGCTGATGTAGCCTACATTGGTAAATACGAGCACTGCCAACCGGTCCGGAACCGTTATGCTAAACTTACCGTCCGCATCGGTCGTTACCGAATGGCCCGTTCCTTTTACACTTACGCTTACACCCGCGAGTAGCCCCGAAGTCTGTGCGTCGCGTACGGTACCTTGTACCGCTTGCTGTATCATCTCAACAGCATAGCACACCTGATTTAAGCATACGGCCAACGCCAATATCCCCATCATCAGCATAGCCTTCATGAATTTCTTTTGTCCCATAATTCGTTTATAATATAGCTTACAGTTTCAAATGTAGAAACTAATTTTATATATCAAACAAAATATTTAAAAAAAACAAGTCCCCAGGGAAGCACGTTTGTGTGCTCCCAGCGAAAAATGTTGTTTAGAAACGAATAGTGAAGTAGCTGTTATTTAGCGAAGTAGCCCAACCGTTGAGAAATACGTAGTGCGTGTTCTTTGACTACTTTCCCTACGTGACCGAATTGCGTCACCGGAAGGCGATCTGATGGGCCAGTAACCCAGATAGCAGCGACAGGGTATGAATTGCCATTGAAAATCGGTGCTCCGATGCAGTGCATCCCTTCCACCTCTTCTCCTCCATCAATGGCATACCCCGTGTCCTTTACCGTTTTTAGCTCATCTAGAAATTTATTCAGCTTGGTAATGGTCTTGTTGGTATACTTTTTGAATTCAATGCGTGAACAAATCGATTGCTGCATCTTTTCCGGAAGGTACGCTAAGATCGCTTTGCTGGGCACCGCGGTGTGGAGGGGAAACCGGGTACCCACGTCGATCCAGAATTTAAAGGAGTGCAAGCCCGGCACCTGTTCAAGTACCACGCCTTCATCTGCCAAAATAATCCCGATCAGCACGGTCTCCTTTGTCGTATTCCGTAGGTCGCGCAACACATCCATCGACTTCTCCAGTAGATTTTGCTCAGTTACTGCCGCGTAGCCCACAGATAGGAGCTTACCGGAAAGATTAAAGGCTTTTGAGTTTTCATCCCGCGTCAGGTATCCATAATGCAACAATGTCATGGCGATCCGGAAGGTACTATTTTTCGAAATGCCGAGCTGGTTGCTGATCTCGGTGATCCCCATCCCAGCGGGCGAACTGGAAAGCAGTTCAATCATGTAAAGGGCGCGCTCTAAATTGGGAACGTGGTATTTCGAACTGTTATTATGATCTCCTTCTTCTTCGACTGACATATGCACGATTGGATTGAAAACGTCCAATGATAAGACATTGCCATGTAAAAATCAAATATTTCCCGCAATCTCGCATGCAGCATGCGGAGCGTTATTTGAAATCTCTTCGTTCTTTATACAGTTAGGAAGCCCAAAAATTACTACGGGTCCAGCGGCTCATCCGGATCAATGGTAAGTGCCTCCGGCCTTGGCTTGAATTCAATAACCACATCACTAACCCGCTTACCTAGCTCGTAAGGCACATATCCCAGCTCCTTCATGCAGCGCTCCGCCATATTTTCAACGGCGTCTATGTGCGGTTTGCTGCTTGTTACGATGGCAAATTTGTCCGCGGGGAATCCATAGCTTAGCATAATCCGGGCGGTATTGCGCAAATTGGTTGTCGTATGACGCGCATGCGGATCGATCAAAATGGCTTCTTCCGGAACATTCAGCACCTCCATCAGGTACTTTTTCATTTGAAGCGCTTCGATATACGGAGTTTTGTACGGATGTACCCGGCCTCCCGAAACCACGATAAACGGGGCCAGCCCGTCGAAATAACTACGTGCCGCCATGCGGGTGCGGAGCATCCCTCCCGGACTGATCGGTTGGTCGTAGACCGATGGACCCGCCCCCAATGTGAGCAGCAACGCATACGGATACTGCTCAAAATCTGTTTTACGTATGGCTTCGAATGCCGGTTTGTTTTCCCGTTCGATCAGCGGTTCCAACTGCGCGGCGTCCCACCGTTCGTTGATTTCCAGTAATCGCACAGCCGTAAGGACTGTCTCGTAAAACGCCTGATAAGGGTACTTGCTGTCGCGCAACACATCCTGCCTGACGTCCGACAGCAACGCTAAATAGGAACGCTGGGTAACGTCAAAAGAAATGGAATCAATGCGCGGATAATTGGGTTTCTTTGCTCCGGCGTAGACATCAATCACATAGTTCATCGCATTCAGGTCCTGCCGCAACGCCTTTCCGAAATACTGGCTGGCGGTTGTCTGTGCCGGAACGCCATAAGCCATGGAAGGAAGCAACCGCTCATTTAGTTTCGCCTTCAATGCGTCGTCCTTTTCCGCCTCCCTGACCAACAACCCCACTAGCACATCCACCTCTGCTTCCTGCCATTTAAAGGCTTCGAGAAAACAAGCGACATCTCGGCAATCGAGGCTGCGAACGTAGCGTTCGTGCCGTTGGGAAAGCACCTGCCGCAACTCCGGAGTTCCCAGCAACCGCTTGCTCAGGGTACTATCCTGGTACAAAAGCGAGGTAGCCAAATAGTTTTTTACAATGACCCAGTCCTGTCGCGACTGGTAATCCGTATGATACTGTCCCGCGGCTCGGGGTCCTAAGCCCATCACCAGCACTAAGAACACAACGCTTATACCATATTTCATCATCTGATTCCAAGAGTTATATTACTACCTGGGATTTTTAATACCCGGGATTCTGGTACATTTTCTCCGGGTTCAGCTTGTATTCGTCAAACGGGATCGGATAGTACCGGTCTTTCGTCGAAATGTTGGAAAGCTGCGCATTGCCGTAATCGGCCTGCTCTTTTTGGCCGAAGTACGCAACCAATTCCTCCGCGTTATAATTGCGGATCAGGTCAAACCAGCGGTGGTTTTCAAACGCCAGTTCCACCCGGCGCTCATGCAGGATCGCATCCTTCAACGTCGGATACTTCGCGTTATAGGTCGCGTTTGCGCGTGCTTCGGCATAAGCTGGCAACCCTGCCCGCTCACGGACCTCGTCCAGCAACGCGATCGCCTCGGCGTCTTTATTCAAATGCATCTTGGCTTCGGCCAGCAGCAGCATCACGTCCGCATAGCGGATAAGTATCCAGTCGTTGCCGCCCCATCCGGCTGTGCCGGCGGCGTCGCTATTGTCCCTGAACTTGGTGATGAACCAGTCGTTTACCTGTGCATGTGGGGCAAACTTCACGGAAAATTCCTTGCGGAGATCGCCCGCTTCGTAATCCTTGACCAGGTCTAGCTTGAGGTTGGTGCCGCTGCCCGTCGAGTTGAACTGCGAGTTGATCGTCTCTCCGCGCGCCTGGTTGTTGCGGGCGATGCTAGAGCTGTAACTTGGGTCGCCCTGTAGGTACTGTACCTGGAAGATTAATTCCTTACAGGTATTTTTGGCGGCGACGTCGAACACCTGCGCATAGGGGATTTCCGAAAGCTTGTCAAACGTACGCATGTCATACGCGGCCGCGAGGTATTGCTCGGCCTGTTGGAAGTGTTCCGTCTTATTGTCGGCCAGTGTAGCCCCCATGGTGAGGTACACCTGCCCCAGCAGGGCATTGATGGCTGCTTTGGACGTGCGGCCTACCGCATACTCCCATTGCGTATCGGGCAGGTTGCTGGCCAGTGCGTCGGTCAGGTCGGCCACGATCTGCTGGTATACCGTTGCCTCCGGCTGCCGGTAGGCAATGGCGGAGGCCTCTTCTTTGGTCCTGATTTCCTGTACGGACAGCGGGATATCGCCGAACTTCCTGACCATGTGGAAGTACAGCAGCGCCCGCACAAACTTCGCTTCGGCGATATAACGCTGCTTCAGCGCGTCGTCGCTAAACGCTACTTGGTCAATGCGTGAGAGTAACGTATTGCACCGCGCGATGCCATCGTACATCGATGACCAATGCGTACGCAGGTAGGTGTTGCCCGCGAGCAGTGAAAAATCATTGAACTGGAAGGGCTCGCCCGCATTCGACTGGTTGTCGTTCCTTCCGGCATTGTCCGAGCGCTCTTCGCTGTACAAGGCACTGCCTTCTCCCACGGTGTTGCCCGAACGCAGCACTTGGTAAATCCCATTAACGGCGAGCAGCACGTCATTTTCTGTTTTAAAATACGAATCCACAGACACCGCATTCGGATCTTGCTGATTCAGGAAATCCTGCTCGCAGGCCGCGAGTGCAAAAAGGACAACGAGCAATACATATCTTTTCTTCATGGCTATCACAATTAAAACGTCACTTTCAAACCTAAATTAAACGAGCGTACCAACGGATACAAGCCGTAATCGACACCCGGTGTCAGGTTGCCGCGCTGGTCGTAATCGGACTCCGGATTGTACCCTTTGTACTTGGAGATGGTGAAGGGGTTATCTACGCTGGCATAGATACGCAACCCGCTCAACCGTATTTTGCTAGCCGCTTCTTGGGACAGGTTGTACCCCAGCAGGACATTGGTCATCCGGAAATACGAAGCGTCCTGGAGGTAAAATGTAGACAGCCGCGTGCTGTTGCTCTGGGTACCGCCCCGCGACGCCCGGTATACCTGGCCGTTGCCCGGTTCGGCCGCCGACCGCCACCGTTGAGCCACATCGGCATATTGGTTGCCTGAACCTTCCATATTGTAGAGGTAGTAGTCGTAGCCATCCAGCATCTGGTTGCCCTGCGATCCATTGAACGAAGCACGCAGATCGAAACTCCGGTACCGGCCGTTCAACGCAAATCCGTAGGTAAATTTCGGGTGCGGGTTGCCGATAACGCGTTTGTCATCGTCGTTTACCACGCCATTGCCGTCCACATCTTCAAAGTAAAGATCGCCGGGCTGCATGGGATTGGTCGATGCCGCGGATGGGGCCACGTCTTGGTAATTTTCTTCGGTGGCGATTCCCAGCACCTTAAAGCCGTAGAACATCCCGATGGGGCTGCCCTCCTGTGTGATGTGCGTCAGGTACGAACGCTCGGCCCCGTTGGTGATGATGGTTGACGCACCGCCGAGGTCGAGCACCTTGTTGCGGTTCACCATGATGTTGCCGCTGAAACCGAAATCGAAATCCTGCTTCCGTACGATCGTGGCGTCCACCTGTATGTCGAACCCTTTGTTTTCGACCTTGCTGTCCGGCAGATTCGTCAGGATCGTGGTGGCTCCCGATACCGCGGTAATGGGTTGGTTAAACAACAGATTAAACGACTGGCTCAGGTACAGGTTCGTAAAGATGTTGAGCCTTCCGCGAAGCAGCCCCAGGTCCAGGCCGGCGTTGTACTGGGAGGTCGACTCCCAACCCAGTTTGGGATCGTACAGGTCGCCTGGCCAGTATGCGGTGGCCACTTTGTCGCCGATGATCACGCCACCCGGTGCATTGTACACTGTAATGGCCCGGTAATCGCCAATGTTGTTATTGCCGCTCAACCCCCAGCTGGCACGCAGCTTCACGGTAGACCGTTCACCCAGCCAGTTGTCATAAAAGCCCTCGTTGGATAGTGTCCAACCGGCGGAAACCGAAGGGAATGTGCCCCATTTGCTTTCCGGACCAAAACGCGAGGAGCCATCGGTACGGAACGAAGCCGACAGGAAATACCGCGAATCGTAGGTATACATCACCCGGCTGAAGTACGATTGCAGCGTGGTGTTTCGCTTATAGGCATCGCGCAGCTGGAAATTGGACGGATCGGCCCCTTTGTCGGTGATCTCCCCGATCGCGTCGCTCTGGAATCCATTGGCACGGACCGCTACGTAGTCGATGTTCGTCTGCTGGGCCGAATACCCCAGCAAGGCGTTGAGTTGATGGACCTCGTTGAAGGTCTTGTTATAATTCAAGGTCGTTTCGACCAACTTATCGATTTCACCCCGTGTATTGGCATCGGCGTAAGCCGCTGTCTTTGCATTATCCGAAAACGGCGGATTGTTGCCGTTTGAAAGACTTGTTGGCAGGTAATAATCGTACTTTTCATCGTACGTGGAAATACCGCCGTTTACTTTCAGGTTCAGGCCTTCGAGGATGCTGAAATCCGCAAACGCATTGTAAAAACCGCGCTTGCCCCGGCGGTTATCTTTAATCATGGTCACATACGCCAGTGGGTTTTCCGGGTTCTGTATCCCGTAGTTGTTCGCCGAAAGATCGGCCATAAGGTACTGCGCATAGCTGCCATCTTCGTTATACACCGGCAGGGTGGGCAAATAGAGCAGCGCAGCCATGGACGGACTTTGGTTGTAACGGCCCGTCGAAACCTCGTTGTTGTCATTGTAGGTAAACGCCACGTTGGCCCCTATCGTAAGGCGCTTGCTGACTTTCGAATCCACGTTGACCCGGAAATTGTATACCTGTTGGTCCGTGCCCAGCATAATCCCGTCCTGGTTCTGGTAGGATCCGCTCAGGAAGTACCGGGTTTTGTCATTGCCGCCATAAATAGATAAATTATGACGCTGGAACGGTGCATTGCGGTACAATGCGTCCTGCCAATCGGTATCGTACTGGGAAGGTTTGGCAAGACCAGTGCTGAAATCGTAATATTCTTCGGGGATGCTGACCGATCCGGCGTTGCCCACCAAGGCTACGCGGGTGGCGTTGTCGTCTTTCAGCATATCGTCGGTCCAAGTGAGCCCCCCGTTTACCACCAGGTCTCTATACATGTTGTTCCTACCGTCGATAATCAGGTCGATGAATTGCGCTGCATTCAGCAGGTCTACTTTTTTTGACAATTGGCCAAAGCCTGCCAGCACCTCGTAGTCGACCGTGCTTCGTCCCTCTTTCCCTCTTTTTGTGGTAATCAGCACTACCCCGCCGGCAGCCCGCGATCCGTAGATGGCCGCGGAGGCCGCATCCTTCAATACATCGATGGATTCGATATCATTCGGATTGATGTTCAGGTTGTTGCCTGCCGGATATCCGTCGATCACATACAGGGGTTCGGAACCGGCATTGATCGACCTCATGCCCCGCACGCGGATCTTCATGCCATCGTAGGGCGCACCGCTGGTCTGCGATACCTGCACACCGGCCAGCTTACCCACCAGTGCCTGGGATAGCTTGGGTGACGTAAGGTTGAGCTCACCGGCTTTTACATTGGCGATTGCTCCGGTAACGTCGGATTTGCGCACTTGCTGATAACCGATGGATACGAGTACCTCTTCCATCAGGGTCTCTGCCCCTTTCAACACCACCCGGTTGCCGGTTGGCGAGGCAACGTCCAGCGTCACTTCGGTGTATCCCAAGTACCGGATAAGCAGTTGATCGCCGACCTTACCACCCACCGTAAACGCTCCGTCGTTGTTGGTCTGCGTAGCGGATTGGTTGGACGTGTTGGTGACCGTGGCACCGGCAATCGGTGTGCCCGCTTCGTCGGTTACCGTACCCGAAAGGGTGGTTTGCTGCACATACAAGCCCCGGGTGCCTGCACGCAACGTGCCGTTGGTTGCCACCAACGCCGCGAATGAACCCATAACTAAAAGCAATGCTAGTTTGACGTAGTTAAGAACCATGTTTTTGCAACGATTAAATTCGGTTGCAAAGCTATCCGGCCTATGTTACGGCAACCTTCATCGGAAATTAAGAAATAGTGAAGTATTGTCGCGAGTAGAAATCCCAACGAAACCTTTGTTTTCAAAGGTTAGTTTTTCACTTGTTTATTGTTGTTGGAATCGGGGGGCGTGGGGATGTTAAAAAGTGCTGTGCCAGCCGCCGGATACGCATCAAGGTTGACAATGGCCGCAAAGGCTTCACCGAGCTTGGCAGGTGGTGCCGGGCGCATGGCATCGATCTGAAGCTCACGCTGTTTATCATGGAATATACCGGCGGGTACGAATACAGGTTCCTGCAACACTGCCAGAGCAGGTCATACGCCTATTGCAGGATACCGGGATTGGAGATCAAGCGATCGCTATTAATTTGGAATATCCTATTGACTGCACGATTACATCGATACGTGGAATACATTACAATAGTCCAACCATCCCACCAAATCTGTATTGCAAACCGATTTCGTGAGTGGTGTTGCCGATGCGGCGGTTCAGCGGTTCGTTGCCCGGGTTGAACTGGTAACTGTAGCCCAGGCCGAAGCCACTGAAATTGAACTGCGCCATCCCCGCAAACTCACCGTAGCTCCGCACGTTCGCACCGATGCCGAACGTCCGCTTGATGAACACCAGTGCCGAGGCCTCCGCCTGTGGCCGCAGGCTCTCCGCATACGTCACCAGCACACTCGGCCGGAACTGGAAGTCCGGCCCCATGTTAAACAGCGCCCCTGCCGTGAGGTGGTACAGGTTGCGGAAGTTGTACCTGCTGTCACTGTCCACCCCCAGGCTCCCCAGCATCAGCCGCGGAAGCGACAGGCCCACATAGTAACGCTCCGGACGGTACAGCAGCACCCCGAAGCCCACCAGCGCGTCCGTCTCCCGCACGTCTTCCCGGAAGGCAGGATCCATCGGGTCCAGCTGCGAGAAACGCCCGTCCAGGTAGCTTATCCCCGCATTCAGCGACAGCCCCACGTATTCCGATTCCGATATCCGCACGCTCTTGGCAAAGAATGCCGAGGCTTCCGTCAGCTTCTCCACCGCCAGGCTTTCATGCCGGATGTTCACACCCGCCGTCGCCCCGAAGCTTTCGAAGCCCACATGCCCGCTGCCCCAGAACACCGTCGGCGCACCGTCCATCCCCACCCACTGCCGGCGCCCGATCACACTCACCTCACCGCCGCCGGCCATCAGGCTCGCCGCCGGGTTGATCACCGTACGCAGCTGTCCGTGCTGCGTATGGGTTAATGGCTGCTGTGCGTAGGCTATAGTCCATGTGCTCGCAGCCACCCAGGCTACTTTCTCTTAATACCGCAGCACGAAATAACCCTTCCGGTATTCCGTACCGCTGCCTGTGTCGATCTCCACGATGTAGAAGTACGTGCCCGCAGGAAGCAGCTGCTGCCCCGTTCCGATACCCCGGAATGCCACCCGGTCGTTGTCGTAGCCTGAGGCCTCCCACACCACCGTGCCGTTGCGGTTGAATATGCTCACCCGGTTGCCCCGGTAATCGCGGATACCCTCAATCATCAGAAACTCGTTGATGCCATCGCCGTTGGGTGATACCGCTCGATGCACCCTAACCGGGAAGTCCGAGGCCGGGTCGACCACCCGTACCGTCACCGTTACCGGCTCAGCCGCTTCGTGGTTCACGTCGCCCGCCTGCGTGGCCGTGATCGTCACCGTGCCCAGCCGCAGCACGTTCAGCGCCGTGCCGCTGAGCGTTGCCACCTGCCCGTCGTCGATCGTCAGGCTTACCGGCAGCCCGCTGCTGGCCGTTACATCCAGCTGCACCGTACCCGCATCCCGGTTCACCTCCGCAGGGGCATTGAAGCTGACCGTCTGCGTAGCTTTCGTTATCGTGAAGGTAGCTGCCTGGTACCTGAAAGTATAGTTGTCCGACGCACCGCCGTCTATGGTAATTGCATAACTGCCTGGCACACTCATCGCATCTGCATCTGTGGATGCTGTAGGTATCCGATCAAGCGAGGAGGCACCCTCACCGTTCACGAAGCCACTATACGACAGTTCGAACATCGGATTGGATTGGCCATAAGCACGGGTTACATCCGATACACCAACCTGCAGCGGTGTTTTGGCGATACGTAGCGTCCGGGATACCGGATCTGCCGGTCCGTATTCCAAATCGCCTACCTGGGTAGCCGTGACTAACACCTCGCCCGCACCATGGATAAGCAATTCATCGTTATTTTTTATCGAGGCGATTTCCGTTTCGTTTCCTTCCGCATCCGTCACCGTATAGCTCACCGGAAGTCCGCTCGTAGCTGAAGCCGAAAGCTCCACCCGCCTATCGCCGTAGGTCCGGTCCGCAAGCGTATCAAAGGCAATCTCCTGCGGCTTGTTATCCACCAGCAGTAAGCCCACCGACACCGAGCGCTGGCCACCACCGGCCACAATGCCGTTGGCCTGCAAGGTGTGGCGCCCGGCTTCGAGGTGAACTGGGACCGGCAGCGTACCTGCAAAAGTGCCATCCGCTTTCACGGATATATGGCCTACCAGCTCCGGTACTGAAAACAGGTATACCGTCACCACCGTGCCCGGCTCAAAGCCGTCGCCGCTGACGTACACGCCTGCCCCCACGCCGCGCACCAATCTGATCACCGCGTCGATCGCCGATACCGGGATCCGTTCGCCGTCTACGCCCAGTGAAGCCAGTGCCATTTCATAACCGTCACCCCGCAGTCGCAGGTATTCTTGGTCGACCACTTCCAGCGTTACTACTTCCACTTTGCCATCCGTGATCACCACCGTTTCCCCCGCAGCAGGTTCGGGAAGATTCCCTTCGTTGTCCGGCGTCGGTTCGGCTGGAATGATACCATTCAGCGGTTTGCTGAAGGTGCCGGCACCAAACTCATTGACCGCAGCTATACGGAACCGGTACGACCGGTTGTTGTCCAACCCAATCACTACGACCCGTGTGCCGGTCAATTGTGGATGCTCGGCTGTGGTCCAGGTCTGCCCGCCATCACCCGAGTATTGAATGAGGTAATCCGTTATCGGAAGCAGCTCGCCTGCGGGTGCCTGCCAACTCAGCGTGGCCTGTTTGTTTCCTGATATGGCCCGAAGGTCAGTAGGCGTACCCGGCAGATCTGCCACCGCAAAATGGGTGATGGTCGTATTTCCAGCCTCATCCGTAACGATCAATTCGTACGTTCCCTCTTCCGTAATCGGTGTACCCGACTGATACGGCTTACCGTTCAATAGCGCACTGCCTTCTTCAAAAGCAGGTGTGGCAAGATTTTCGTAGTTTGAACCGTTTGTCACACCGTCAATTTGCGGTGCGGTTTTATCAATCGTAAAGCTTATGGCGGTCTCGTTGCCCGAAACATCGGTGATCACCAATGTATATTCACCTTCCCCGGTAACCGGCGTGCCGGCCACGTAAGGCTGGCCATTCAGCGTCGCCGTGCCTTCATCGAAGGTTACCGTCACGTCCTCGTTGTAATATCCGCCGTCTTCCGCACCGGTGATTACTGGCGCTGTTTTATCAATCGTAAAGTTCACGGTGGTCTCATTGCCCGCTGCATCGGTGACCACCAATGCATATTCATCCGCGTCGGTGATTTCTGTACCCGAAGTAAAGGCATTGCCGTTCAATGTGGCCGTGCCCTCGTTAAATGCAGGGGTCACGTTTTCATTGTAATATCCGCCATCTTCAACACCCGTCACTACAGGAGCAGTTTTATCAATCGTAAAGTTCACGGTGGTCTCATTGCCCGCAGCATCGGTGACCACCAATGCATATTCATCCGCGTCGGTGATTTCTGTACCCGAAGTAAAGGCATTGCCGTTCAATGTGGCCGTGCCCTCGTTAAATGCAGGGGTCACGTTTTCATTGTAATATCCGC